>Ga0214921_10002839_pt1 | contig 27428 bp, 26 predicted proteins | sample LL1505_MetaG_FD_177992 | JGI IMG/M metagenome (GOLD analysis project Ga0214921, IMG submission 177992) | Freshwater microbial communities from Lake Lanier, Atlanta, Georgia, United States - LL-1505 | ecosystem: Environmental > Aquatic > Freshwater > Lake | place: USA: Georgia | collected... | reverse complement strand
GTAATGTCTGAATACAAACCAGACATGTCATTGAGCACACCAATTTTGACAATGCCATCGGAAATTTGCGCTTGAGCCGATCCGGCAAAAGCACATGTGGCTGCTACAGCCAAAGAAAGAAGATTGCGTTTCATCGTGATCACTCCAGTTGAATTAAGAAAAGTCAGACACCCAAATACTCATGCAACATGCCCATCTTGCTTAAGAGTTCCTGCGAGGAGAAACCTTCCACAATCTGTCCATGTTCCATGACATAAAAACGATCTGCCAAGGGAGCGGCAAATCGAAAGTTTTGCTCCACCATGATGATGGTGAAGCCTTTGGCTTTTAAAGCCGTGATCATTTTGGACAGTGCTTGCACAATGACAGGCGCTAGACCTTCAGAAATTTCATCCAACAGAAGGCATTTGGCACCTGTGCGCAAAATGCGGCCGACAGCCAGCATTTGTTGTTCGCCGCCAGATAGCCTTGTACCAGGGCTGCTGCGCCGCTCGTACAGGTTGGGAAACATTTCATATATTTCATCAACGGTCATGCCGCCTGGGGCAATGACAGGCGGAAGCATGAGGTTTTCTTCGCAGGTGAGCGCAGAAAAAATGCCGCGCTCTTCAGGACAATAGCCCAAACCTAACTTGGCAATCTCATGCGTAGGCCAATTGACTGTTTCTTGGTTGTCAATGATGACCGAGCCGGTTCTGCGGCCCACCAAGCCCAAGATGGATTTCACAGTGGTGGTGCGTCCGGCACCGTTGCGGCCTAGCAAGGTGACAACCTCACCATGGTTCACAGTCAGATCAACACCATGCAAGATATGCGATTCGCCATAGTAGGCGTGCAGTTGGCTGATGCGCAAGAACTCCGTGGAATTAGCCATGGGCGCCTTCCAACTCGTTGTCTGCTGTGCCCATGTAAGCTTCCAAAACTTGTGGATTCTTGGAAACTGTTTCGTAAGGGCCTTCGGCAATGATTTGGCCACGTTGCAACACACTGATGGTGTCGGCAATGCTGGCGACCACATTCATGTTGTGCTCCACCATCAAAATGGTGCGGTTGGCGCCTACTTTTTTAATCAACTGAGTGACACGGTCTACATCTTCATGGCCCATGCCTTGTGTAGGCTCGTCCAACAACATGAGTTCGGGGTTCATGGCCAAGGTGGTTGCAATTTCCAAGGCGCGCTTTCTGCCATAAGGCAACTCCACAGCGGTCAAGTTGGCCATGCTTGCAAGGTCGACCTCTTCTAATAAGCTCATGGCTTTGTCGTTTAAACGATTCAAGATGCGCTCGGAGCGCCAAAAGTGCATGGACGTGCCAGTGGCTCGTTGCAAAGCAATGCGCACGTTTTCCATCACAGTGAGATTGGGAAATGTGGCCGAAATTTGGAAAGAGCGAACAATGCCTTCACGGGCAATTTGCGCTGGCTTACTTTGGGTAATGTCCTTGCCATTGAACAAAATTTGACCGCTGGTGGGGATGTGAAATTTGGTCAGCAAATTGAAAACAGTGGTTTTGCCAGCACCGTTTGGGCCAATCAGGGCGTGGATCTGGCCTCGCTTGACGCTGAGGTTAACGCCACTGACGGCCACAAAGCCCTTGAACTCTTTCACAAGTTCATTGGTTTTCAAAATGAAATCATCTGTCATGACGCAGGGCACCGAATTCTAGAAAACGCACACAGCAAGATGGCTGTAGCTACAACGACGCTCATTGTGCGTTATGGGGCGCTGTACCAAGACTATGGTTATCCCCAATTTCGCATCGCAAATGTCATAGAGATTGGCATTTAACTTAAAACCATGCCGCCATCGACGTGAATAGACTGTCCCGTCATGCCGCTTGATTCTGCAGAACCCAAATAAACGGCCAATCCCGCAATTTCTGAAGGGTTTAGAACGCGGCCCAAGGGCACTCTTGTTAAAGCTGCCTTGACCATGTCTTCCGGACTGACACCCGTTGTTTGCGCAACCTGTGCTTTGAGCTCCTCAACCATGTCAGTTTGAATAAACCCTGGACAAATGGCATTGACTGTGACGGCATAGGGGCTGGCTTCTAAGGCCACGCAGCGGGTCACGCCCACAACAGCATGTTTGCTGACGTTGTAGGCGCTTTGATTTCGGGAGCCCCACTTACCAGCCGTTGAAGCCATGTTGACAATGCGGCCATAGCGTCTCTCTTGCATGCCTGGCAAGCAAGCTTGCATGAAATTGAGAACGCCAAACAGATTGACATCCAACATGTCTTGAAAATCTTGGGGGGAATAATCTAAAAAAGTTTTAGAGCGATAGACGCCTGCGTTGTTGACCAACACATCGACATTGCCAAAATGTTGAATCACTTTGGCCACAGCGTCAAAGCACGCATCGCGATCTGTCACATTGAGCGCCAAGGTCATGATGCGATCTTCTGCTAAACCCAGACTTTGTTGAACCTCTGCCAAGCGCTGTGGGTCCGTTGCAATTAAGCACAGCTTGGCACCTTCTGCTGCATAAGCTTGTGCAATGGCAAGGCCGATGCCTCGACTGGCCCCAGTGATGATGGCCACTTGATTTTCTAAGCGATTCGCCATGTTGGTTCCTTGTTTATGCTAACGAATACCCGCAAAGTTTTGCAACGATTTGATTTGCATTTTCTGCAGTGATGCGATCACCTCGCCAGACCGTGTGTGCATCTGCTCTGACCAGGGCGTAATGATGGCGGTATTCAAGGGGTATTTCTTGACACCCGCTGACATCCAATATTTTGAGAGGCATGTTTGCTTTGGCTGCAAGGTCTTGAAGAGCTTTGACATCTGCATTGAATTCTGACTTCAAGCAAAGCAATGTGTAGGCAGTCCCTAAAGCATCGTACAAAGAATGACCCTCTTCAAGCCAGAAGTGCGGAGCCCTGCAACCTGGCACCGTAGAAGCCGTGAAGCTGCCCATGCTGTAGTCAGGGGCCGCCTCGTCGTCGTACACCATGATGGGAGATTGATCGTAAAAATAGCCAAAGTTCAAACCTGCACAACAATACTGCTGAACATTCAAGTCGTACAAATCTTGGCCAAATGCGGCCCTAGCCTTCGCACCCTCTGTAGATTGTTCTTCTAAATTTGCAGGAATTTCTTTTCGTCGCTTGCTCATGGCGTGTGCATGGTTCATGGCAAAACGAGAAACCTGCTCCGTGATGGGGTGTCTTTCTTTTTCGTAGGCTGTTAAAGCATGTGGTGAAGCCCACGACTCAATTTGCGCAGCCAAATGCCAAGCCAAGTTTGACGCATCGGCCAAGCCAGCGTTCATGCCGTAGCCTGCATAAGGCACCCACAAATGGGCCGCATCACCCGCCACAAAAACTCGGCCTTCTTGCAACTTGTCACTCACCAATCGACGGCCAAACCAATCTTCTTTGCTCATCACTTCGTACTCAAAGTCATCCCCGACGCCAAGGATGGTTCTGATGGCCCAATCGCGATCGACAGATTCAAAGTCTGCTTCATGATCACGAAGGTAGTTGTGGATGAGCCAAACTTCTTTGCCATCGATGGCGTAAATATTGCCGCTTCTTCTAGGATTGACGGTGAACATGGCCCACGCAGGAGACGCCTTCATGCGCGCAATTAAATGCGGCGCGCGAATGCAAGTGCTTTGTACGCGCTGCACCACCTCATCGCCAACCAACTTAGCACCCATGCCTTTACGAACCATTGATCGACCGCCATCGCAACCGACCATGTAAGCAGCAGACAAGGTGAAGGCTTGCGATTCAGGTGAATCTAGATTTTGAATTTGCGCAGTAACCTGATTTTCATCTTGCGTGAAAGTCAGCACTTGATGCCGGTACAAACAGGTAATCAAAGATTGTTTTTGAACGTGCCGTCTTAAGATGGGTTCAATGTACCTTTGGTTAATTCTGTGCGGTGGCTCTGGCGTTGGCCAATTGCCATCTGGCCCTGAATGATCGGTGAGGCGGGTGTTTCTGCCAGGAATATGTATTCTTGCAATCTCTTCGCCCAATGTGCTGGTTCTGTAAGACACATCATGTGGGTAGTTATCTGGCAGGCCTGCTGCTCGCAAATCTTGAGAAATACCCAAGGACCTGAAAAGCTCCATGCTTCGAGCAGAAATGTGATTGCACTTCACATCAGGCAAGGTCTCTGCAGACCGCAACTCCACCAAGTAACTGGCTATACCGCGCTTGGCCAAGCACAAGGCCATGGTCATGCCAACAGGGCCGCCACCCACTATGAGCACGGGCTTATCAATGTGGGATGCCATCTTCATAAGGCAATCTTCAAAGCATCGTATTCAAACAGCCAGTCGTAGCGCCTTCTCACCTTTTCTGGCTCCCATTCAGAACTCACGTAGTCGACTGCCTTTGCGGGATCAGATAACTGAGGGTTGTGGAAGCGTTTGGCATTGTCACTTGACCGGTTCACGATGTCGGCTGTGCGTTGCCAGCGCAAGTTTTCAAATTGTTCAAAGGCCTTGGCAGAAGTGTCTTGTGCAGCTAAGCAACGCGCCATGACGGCGGCATCTTCAATGGCCATGTTGGCGCCTTGCGCTAAAAAAGGCAAAGTGGGATGCGCCGAATCGCCCACCAAACAAATCGAGCCTTGGGCCCAGCCCTTTTGAGGCGATCGGCCAAGCAAAGCCCATTTGAAAGGCTGTTCAATTTTGCGCATCAGCTCACCCACATCTTCATGCCAGTGTCCAAAATCTTGAAGCAACTCTTCGTGTGTTCCCTGCTCTGTCCAAGACTCTCCGCGCCAGCCATCTTTTTCAATGATGCCCACCACGTTCATCAATTGTCCGCCGCGCACAGGATAGGTAATGACATGCGCGCCCGGCCCCACCCAATTGGTCCCCACTTGAGCTTGTAAATGCGTGGAGATGGTATGAATAGGAACCAACCCACGCCAAGCCAGCAAACCCGTGAATTGCGCTTTGTCTTCACCCAATAATTTCTCGCGCAAAACAGAATGAACACCATCTGCTGCGATCAATCCAAAGGCATGGTACTGGCTGCCATCTTGCAACTCAAAGTTAGCGCCAGAAGCTGTGCTTTGAGCAGAAACAACTCGCGCATTCAGTCGAACAGGCCTGTCTGACCGCGCATTGAATGCTTCCAACAGAATCTTGTGCAAATCGCCTCGGTGCACCATCCAATAGGGCGCCCCAAACCGCGACAGGCAGTCGTCACCCAAATCAAACAACTTCCAGCGCTGCCCCGTGTTCCACATGCGAATTTCTTTGCCCTTCGCCTGACACACCACGGGCAACAAAGCTTTTTCCAAACCTAAACTTTGAAGCACCCTTGTGCCGTTGGGTGAAATTTGCAAACCCGCGCCTACCTCGCCCAATTGAGAAGCTTGTTCGTAAACGTCGACCTTGAAACCCTGCTGCAAAAGTGCCAGTGCTGTGGTCAGCCCTGCAATGCCCGCACCTGCAATGGCAATTCGCTTTTCTGTCATTCTGCTTTGATGTTGTTTTCTTTGGCGACCTGCGTCCACAATTGAATTTCTTGCGAAATAACTTTGGCAAAATCTGCTGAAGAACCGCCAACAGGTTTGATGTCCAGTTTGGCCATGCGCTCTTGCACATCAGGCAATGCCATGATGCGAGCCACTTCTTCTTGCAAGCGCTTCACCACAGGCGCAGGCGTGCCTGCAGGTGCCAACAAACCACTCCAAAAATTGACTGACAAATCGATGCCTTGTTCTTTCAAGGTGGGCACTTGTGGGTAAGCAGCAAGGCGCTGCTCGGAAGTCACACCCAAGGCGCGCAATTTACCGGCCTTTAACAAGGCTGCAATGGGCCCAGAATCAATCAAAGTCATTTGCACCTCTTGTGTCAGTACAGCATTGATAGAAGGTGCACTGCCTTGGTAAGGCACGTTCAAGGCTTTCAAGCCCGTCTTTGCTTTGACCAACTCCATGACCAATTGAAACGAGGCCGAAGGGTACGAATAGTTGAACTTCGTTGGATTGGCTTTGCTGAGGGCGACCAATTCCGAAAGTGTTTTGGCTGGAGATGCTTCATTGACCGCCAGAATCATGGGGAATGAACCCGCCAATGAGATAGGCATCAAATCTGTCACGGGGTTGTAGGCCAATTTGGCCACCAAGGCGGGGTTGAACACAATGGGGCCACTGGCAGCCATCAGCAAGGTGTAACCATCGGGGGGCGACTTCACAACCAACTCGGTGCCCACTGCTGCGCCAGCGCCTGGTTTGTTTTCAACCAAAACAGACTGGCCCAAAGCCGGTGCTAATTTTTCAGCCACAACACGCGCCAAAATATCATTGGCGCCGCCTGGTGCATAGGGCACCACAATGCGAACTGCCTTGTTGGGCCAAGCACTTTGTGCGTGAGATGTTCCGGCAATACTGGCCAACACAAGAAGCGCTAAACCAACCCATGTGTTGCGCTTGTCATTTGATAATTTTGATTTTTTCATTTCAATCTCCTGTCCTTACTGAGTCAAATATTGAGAATTTATGAGCAATTCTGCGCTCTGGGGTGTCTTTCATCAGAGCGGCGTGATGCGAACATGCAGCAAAGCACTGCGCCCTGAATCTAAGGCCGCCAAACAGCGTGCAATGGCAGCTTCTACTTGCTCAGGATCTACCAATCTTTCACCGTGTGCACCAGCCGCTTCTGCAATGGCTGCAAAATCTGTAGCGTAGCCCAAATCAGAAGCAAACTGATTGGTGCTCTTGGCCTCACCTTGTGGATACATTCGCAAGGTTGACTCTTTCACTGCTGACCATCCGCCGTTGTCTAGCAGCACCGTCAGGATGGGCAAGCCATACTGATTTGCGACAGCATAGACAGAGCTTGGATTGCTAAAGTAAAAAGAGCCATCGCCGACAAAATGAATCACCCTGTTTTTAGCTTGCGCCAGCTTAATGCCCAGCGCTGTGCCTGCTGAAAAGCCCAAGCCTCCACCCGACAAACCCATCAAGCTGCCAGGCACCTCGCGCGGTATTTGCTCAAACACCGCCATGGTGTTGCGAATGGCTTCATTCAGAACCACGTCATGCAAATCTATTTGTTGCCCCAAGACTGCGCACAGGTAATGCGGATTGATGGCATTGACAACACCCTGTGCTTGAGCAAGCGATGCGGCCCTTTGTTTGTTTTGCTGATGCGCAGTTTTCAAGCTCAAGCCCCTGGCCGCTGCTTTTGTTTTGAACTCAGGCGTGGCACTGCTTTCAATGATCTCAATCAATTGCGTGATCAAGCGAACACTGTCGCCTTCGATGCGCGCATTCAGCGCAAAGCCCCACATGGGAATGTCGCGCTTGATGGCATCGACATCCAATTGAGCCCAATAGGCATTGGGGTTGACACGTGTGGTTTTCGGAATCCAAGGGACATCGACATCGACCATCAATCCAAAGTCAGCTTGTTCTGTGAAGGCCGCAGGGTTGTAGCCGCCAAAATAAGGCGAGTCACGCCGTATGTTCATGTAGATGGTGTTGAACTCACAAACTCGCATGCCACACAATGCAGCCAATTTTTCAATAAGCGCAGGCGCCTGTGGGTTTCTGCCCGCATAAGCAGTGACCAGCATAGGATTTTCTGAACGCATGAGCTGCTCAGCAATGGCTCGGACTGCACTTGGGTCTGCACCCTGCGCTTTGACAGGCAAATGATTTTGGTGGCCATAAGCACCCACGCTGGCAGCGTCAACAGGTGCTGCCAAAACTTCTCGGGGTAATGTGAGGTAGACAGGCCCGGTAGGGTCACTTTGCATCACCGCGCCAGCCCTAGACACCACTTCATGCGCCATAGAGGGCCAGGCCAAGTTGTATTCCCACTTCACATAAGGCCTTACTACACTGGCTTGGTCAAAGGGCTCTTGAATGAAATGAACATAGGTATCGCGTCCACCCGTTACATCATCGAAGGTGGTCATGGGCGCACGACCTGCAATCAGCAATACAGGAATGCGTGTACGGCAAAGGTTGTGCAGGCCCATGGCTGCATTGGCCGTACCCGCATCGACGTGAACCAATACCGCTTGTCCACGACCCGTTGCAACGGCATAGCCGCCGGCCATGTGAACCGCTGTGTTTTCGTGCGGGCACAAAATTAACTTTGGAAATGCGCGACCTTGCTCGCGCCAATGCGCCATCTCTTCAATCAAGGGCGCATGGTCGGTGCCCAAGTTACAAAACAAATATTCAATGCCTAAATCTACCAGGCCTTGTAGCAAGTCATGTGAGGCGGTGCGGGTATAGGGTTGAGACATAACTTATTTATTGGACAGACCCGCTGCTTTGACAACAGGCAGCATCTGTTTGAGTTCAGATTCAATTCTTTGTTTCACAATTTCAGGCCCTGCGCCATCTGCCTCATGGCCTAACTTGGCAAATGCCTCGCGGGTGCTGGGCATTTCCAAATACTTTTTCAACTCTTGACCCACTCTGTTCACGATGTGGGCAGGGGTCTTGGCTGGCGCATACAAGCCCATCCATATTTCAAATTCGATACCAGGATAGCCCGCTTCAGCCAAGGTGGGAATTTCGGGCATAAACCTCGATCTTTGACTTGACGCCACTGCCAAGGCACGCAATGTACCGGCTTGAATTTGACCTTTCACAGGTGCAAGGTCCGCCATGACCATGACGACCCGGCCTGTGACCAAATCAGAAATGGCAGGGGGGAATCCTTGATAGGGAACATGGATCATGTCAACGGCAGCACTTTGCGTCAGCATGGCCGTACCCACATGCCCCATAGAGCCAATGCCATTGCTGGCATAAGGCAGCCTACCCGGTTTCGATTTGGCATCTGCTATCAGATCTTTAAGTGTGTTGTAGTTGTTGGCGGGTGCTGTGATTAAGAAAAATGGCAAGCGGGAGACCATGCTGACCGGTACAAAATCAAGCAAGGGCTCAAATGGCAATTTACCCGCATGGGTCAGAGGCAACAATGACATGGTGGAGCCACCTGTCAGCAAGAAGGTATAGCCATCTGGCGCTGCACGCGAAACCATTTCAGCTCCGATGACCGTGCCGCCACCTGGCTTGGGATCGACCACAACCGATTGACCCAAAACAGTGCTCAAGTGTTGCGCCACCAACCTTGCCGCCGCATCAACGCCGCCGCCTGCTGGGTACGGCACCACAATGCGAACTGGCTTGGCTGGCCAATCTTGCGCCAAACTCAAAAAAGAGAGTGCGCATAAAACCAAAAAACAGGAGAGCTGGCGAAAAAAGAGCGTCTGCATAAGATTGCCATGACAAGAAATATTTGTCTTCGAAGGCTATCACGCCACCCGGTTTGAGGAAATGATGGAAACCCCAAGCACGAGAGCTTCTGTTATAGAAAATTGAATCGCTGTTCGCCATGCTCACAACAAGGCCTTGCCTCCGTTCAAGCCCTGATTGCAATTTAAGAAACGCAAAGCTAAAGTGACCCCAAATTAGGAGTACTTATGCACAGTCGTTTGATTCATTGGGTGTCTTTGTGTGTGATGGCCTTGTGGGGGTCGCTGATTTCACTTTCTGCAGTTGCCCAAGCTGCAGACTATCCTTCAAAGCCCATCAAAATTGTGGTCACGTTTCCACCTGGTGGCAGCTCGGATGCCATCATTCGTATTTTGTCGACACGGCTCAACGACAAATTGGGACAACCCTTGGTCATTGACAACCGGCCCGGCGCTGGCGGCAACATTGGCCTGAGTGTGGTTGCCAAAGCCGCCCCAGACGGTTATGTGCTGGGCGTCGGCGCTGCAGGCGGGCTTACAGCCAACTCCAGTCTGTACCCTCAAATGCCTTTTGATGTGGCCAAAGATTTTCAGCCCATTACCATGTTGGCCGCCATTCCCTTTGTCTTGGTGGGTCATCCGTCAGTGCCTGCAGACAACATGCAGCAGCTCATTGCCTATGCCAAGTCGCAGCCCGGCAAAGTTTCTATTGGTCATGGCGGCAATGGCACCGCCATGCATTTGTCGACGGCCTTGTTCACTCAAATGACAGATCTCAAAATGATCGAAGTCCCTTACCGCGGTTCCGGCCCCGCCGCCATGGACACGCTGTCTGGCCAAATTCAATTGTCAGTGACCGACTTGGCGGCAGCCCTGCCCCACATCAAAGCTGGCAAGTTAAAAGCATTTGCTGTGACCAGCCCCAAAAGGCTGAGCAACTTGCCTGAAGTGCCCACACTTTCTGAAAGCGGCCTCTCTGGGTATGACTCGACAGGCTGGTTTGGGTTGGTGGCACCCGCTGGTACACCAGCGGCCATCATCCAGAAACTGAACACAGAATTTACAGCCGCATTGAACGACGAGGCCATCAAAGCCCAAATGCGTCAAAGTGGCATGGAGCCTGTTGCAACGACCATGGAAGGGCTTGATGCTTACATCAAAAGTGAAACCCAAAAATGGGCCAAAGTGATTCGCCAAGCGAACATCAAACTTAACTGAAGTACCTCATGAATTTGCAATTTGACAGCGATGTGCTGGTGGTAGGCGCGGGCCCGGTTGGCTTAACTTTGGCCATGGACTTGGCACGCAAAGGCGTGACAGTTCACATTGTTGAGGTTCGCAAATTTGCAGAACCTCCGAACGTCAAATGCAACCATGTGTCGGCCAGAAGCATGGAGAATTTTAGAAGACTGGGCGTTGCACCCAGCCTGCGCAACGCAGGTTTACCTGAAGACTATCCCAACGATGTGGTGTTTCGCACCGCCATGACAGGCACAGAGCTGACACGCATTCCCATTCCTTGCCGCAAAAACAGATACACCGAAAGAGGCGGGCCTGACACCGAGTGGGACACACCCGAGCCGCCGCACAGAATCAACCAAATCTATCTTGAGCCCCTGCTTTTAAAACACGCCGTGGCACAAGAGGGCGTGACACTGCTCAACCGAACCCAGGTGACCGATTTTGTACAAGATGACACTGGCGTCAGTGTCACTTTGTTGAATTTAGAGACCCAAGAAAGCCAAGTTTTACGGGTTCAATATGTGGCAGGCTGTGATGGTGGAAGCTCGTTTGTGCGCAAAAAAATTGGCGCCAAACTGGAAGGCACTGATGTCATACAGCGCGTTCAATCGACCCACATTCGTGCACCCCAGCTGGCCAATCTGTTGCCTGGCAAACCCGCATGGTGCTACTACTCTGTGAACACCAGACGCTGCGGCACGGTGTTTGCCATTGATGGCTTTTCAACTTGGCTGGTGCACAACCACCTTCATCCTGACGAACCTGAATTTGATTCTGTCGATCGTGATCAATCGATTCGCAACATTTTGGGTGTTGACGATCATTTCGAATATGAAATCATCACCAAAGAAGATTGGGTCGGCAAAAGGTTGCTGTCCAATCACTTTCGCGATCGCCGTGTATTTTTAGCTGGCGACGCTGCACACCTTTGGGTGCCCTATGCAGGCTACGGCATGAATGCGGGCATTGCAGATGCCACCAACTTGGCATGGCTTCTGGGTGCCGTGGTCAATGGTTGGGCCCACGCCAACATCTTAGATGCCTACGAAGCCGAAAGGCACCCCATTACGGAGCAGGTTTCTCACTTTGTAATGAACCACGCACAGAAGATGATCAAGGCAAGGCGTGCAGTGCCCCACAACATCGAGGCCCCAGATGCAGAAGGTGTTGCCGCGCGTGAGTTGGTTGGCAGTGAAGCCTATGACTTGAATGTGCAGCAGTTCTGCTGCGAAGGTTTGAATTTTGGTTATTTTTACGAAAAGTCGCCCATCATTTCGCACGAAACAGAACCAGCGCCTGCTTACACCATGGGTTCCTTCACGCCCTCCACCATTCCGGGTTGTAGAGCGCCACATTTTTGGCGCCAAGACGGCACATCACTTTATGATGCGCTTGGCAATGGCTACAGCCTGCTTCGTTTTGACAGCCAAATTGATGTGCAAGAATTGTTGAAGCTGGCTAAAAGCTCCAACATGCCCCTGAACCTCATTGATCTTGAAGACGAAACTCACAAGCCTGCCGCTTACGAACACCCATTGGTTTTGTGCAGAACAGATCAGCATGTGGTTTGGCGGGGTCACGAATTACCCCCATCGCTGCCGGAATTTATGTCATTCCTTTCTGGCAAAGCTGCATAAAAAGATCAGTGGGCATTCTTTTTGCATGAGTATCGTAGGATACTTGAATATTGCACCAAATTAGAACTCACTCATGACCTGGTCTTTGCTTGCTCGAGAACCCCATGGCACTTTCGGTGTGGCCATTGCCTCGAAATTTTTTGCGGTAGGTGCCTTGTGCGTTCACACACAACGCGGCGTTGGCGCAGTGTCCACACAAGCGCTCATGAATCCATTGCTGGGCCCACTGGGTCTTAAGTTCATGCAAAGCGGCTTGACCTCACAACAAGTGATGCACGATTTATTGCAGACCGATGCGGGCAGAGAGCAAAGGCAGGTTCATGTGTTGCCCCTTCATGGCGAGGCAGTTGCTCATACCGGAACATCTTGCATTGATTGGTGTGGCCATGTATCGGGACAAAATTTCAGCATTGCAGGCAACATGCTGGCCGGCCCACAAGTTCTGGCTGAAACAGCCAGGGTATTTGAAGCCACAGAGGGCATGCCGCTGGCAGAGAGACTGATTTTGGCCATGCAGGCAGGCGAAGAGGCAGGTGGTGACAAGCGAGGCAAACAATCGGCAGCCCTCAGAATTCATGCTGACGAAGACTATCTCCAACTGGACTTGCGCGTCGATGACCACGAAGAGCCACTTTTGGAACTCAGACGTTTGTACGACAAAAGCCTAGAGCGCTTCCAACCGTTTTTAAGCTGTTTGCCCGGAAGACACAACCCAGTAGGCCTCACAGATCGAACCCTCATTGAGGCGCAAATTGAACGCTTTCACCAAGCACGGCTCAAACCATGAGCAGTCTTGCACAAGCATCCGCCGTTCTTCAAGTGAAGGACTTGGTCACCACCTTTGACACCGATGCGGGTGAACTGACTGCGGTCGATGGCGTTAGTTTCAGTGTGGCTGCAGGTCAAACATTGGCCATTGTGGGCGAGTCAGGCTGCGGCAAAAGTGTGACCTCGCTGTCGATCATGGGCCTCTTGGCCAAGCCTGCGGGCTCTGTTCGGAGTGGCTCGATTCAATTTGAAGGCCAAGAATTGGTGGGCGCGCCAGCCAGTCAGCTGCAAAATTTACGCGGCAATCGAATGGCCATGATTTTTCAGGAGCCCATGACCTCTCTCAACCCCGCTTTCACGGTGGGTGAGCAAATTGTGGAAGGCCTCATGCGGCATCTGCCGCTCGACAGAACTCAAGCCACAGAGCGCGCTTTGGAAATGCTGAAAAAAGTTCGAATACCTGCGCCAGAGAAAAGACTCGACGACTACCCCCACCAATTGTCGGGCGGCATGCGGCAGAGGGTCATGATTGCCATGGCCCTTTCTTGCAATCCCAAGTTACTCATTGCTGACGAACCCACCACCGCACTGGATGTCACCATTCAAGCGCAAATTCTAGATTTGATGCGCACATTGCAAGATGAAACTCAAACAGCCATTGTGCTCATCACCCACGATTTGGGTGTTGTGGCTGAAGTGGCCGATCACGTTGTTGTCATGTATGCCGGCCAAGTGGTTGAGCAAGCACCTGTGCAAGCTTTGTTTGATACGCCGCAGCACCCCTACACCGTGGGCCTGCTTGGCTCCATTCCAAGCCTAGATGAAGTGCAAGGCAGGCTAGCCTCCATTGAAGGACAGGTGCCCAATCCTTTGAACCGCCCATCGGGTTGTGCTTTTGCACAACGCTGTCCGTTTGTCCAAGACGCTTGTCTGAGTCGCAAACCCAAACTCACAGAGCTGAACAGCGGACATTGGAGCGCCTGTTTACGGGCCCCACTTAAAGCAGAAACATTGATGCCTTATGTCAACCATTGATTCACCTCTGCTCCAGGTTCAAGGACTGGTCAAACATTTTGCGGTCAATGCAGGATGGTTTGAACGCAACCCCAACAAGGTTCGCGCAGTCGATGGCATCGACATCCATTTGAATGCTGGGGAAACTTTGGGTGTTGTGGGAGAGTCGGGTTGCGGCAAGTCCACATTGGGCCGGCTGGTACTTCGTCTCATTGAACCCACTCAAGGCAAGGTGGTTTTTGCTGGCCAAGATTTGTGTGGCCTGTCTGCAGATCAATTGCGCTCTCAGCGCAAAGAAATGCAAATTATTTTCCAAGACCCCTTCTCGTCGCTCAATCCGCGCATGACGGTCTTTCAATGTTTGAGCGAGCCCTTAAAGCTGCACAATCTGCACACAGGTCGGCATACCGAGCGGGTGCAAGAATTGTTAAAACTTGTGGGCTTAGCACCTGAGCATGCACAGCGCTATCCGCATGAATTTTCTGGGGGCCAAAGACAGCGCATTGGCATTGCGCGTGCCTTGGCGGTTGAGCCAAAATTGATTGTCTGCGATGAAGCCGTTTCTGCCCTTGATGTTTCAGTGCAAGCCCAAGTTGTGAACTTGCTGCAAGACCTGCAAAGGCGCTTTGGCATGGCGTATTTATTCATTGCCCACGACTTGGCTGTTGTGAAGCACATTGCCGACCGCGTGGCTGTGATGTACCTTGGCCGAGTGGTGGAGTTGGCGGACAAGCACCAACTCTTTGAGCAACCTCGCCACCCTTACACACAAGCCCTTTTAAGTGCCATTCCCAGGCCCAACCCCAGCATCAAGAAACAGCGCACCCTTTTGGGGGGTGATGTGCCCAGCCCAATGAATCCCCCCACTGGTTGTCACTTTCACACGCGTTGCCCGCATGCAACTGACATGTGTCAAACCACAGTGCCCGCCATTCAAGTGCAGGGGACGCATCAAATTGCCTGTCACTTCTGGCAAGATTTGCCCATACCTGATTCAGTCATCTTTCAACCCAATATGAGCCGCGATGCCCAACATCTAAAATTGTTGCATTCTGCATTTGTTCAAACCCCTTAATTTTTTCACTGGAGATATGTCATGACTTTCAAACCTCAAAGGTATTTGCTTCTGCCGCTCGCGCTTTTTATGGCCTTGGGTCAAGGCGTGGTCAGCGCCCAAACCTTGCGCATTGGCCTAGCAGAAGACCCCGATGTGCTTGACCCAAGCTTGGCACGAAGCTTTGTAGGGCGAATTGTTTTCTCGTCTTTGTGCGACAAATTATTCGACATTGACGAAAAGTTAAACATCCTGCCGCAACTGGCTTCTAGCTACGAGTGGTCTGCAGACAGCAAAGCACTGACTCTCAAAATTCGCCAAGGCGTTACTTTTCACGATGGTGAAAAGCTTGATGCTGCTGCTGTGAAGTTCAACATTGAGCGGCACAAAAATTTACCTGGGTCAAACCGCAGAGGCGAATTGGCCCCCGTTGCCAGCGTAGATGTGATTGACGCCAATACAGTTCGTTTGAATTTGAGTGCACCTTTTGCACCCCTGCTGGCACAACTGACCGATCGAGCCGGCATGATGGTTTCACCCAAAGCTGCACAAGCTGCAGGCGATAAATTTGGCTCGAATCCGGTCTGCTCTGGCCCCTTCAAGTTTGCCGAACGCGTGGCGCAAGACCGCATCGTGCTTGAAAAGTTTGCCAACTATTGGAACAAGGATGCGATTCATTTTGACAAAGTGATCTACACACCCATTCCAGATGCCACCGTTCGTTTGGCCAATTTGAAATCAGGTCAACTCGACTTCATTGAACGCATGGCGTCCAACGATGTTGAAAATCTCATGAAAGACAAGAAGTACAAAGTCTCTCGTATCACAGAAATTGGCTATCAAGGCATCACCATCAACGTGGGCAAAAGTGAGCAAGCCAAAAAGAACCCTTTAGGCCGCGATGCCAAGGTCCGTGAAGCCTTTGAACTGTCTTTGGATCGACAGGGTTTAGCGCAAGTCGTGATGGACAACGAAGCCTTGGTGGGCAATCAGTGGGTTGCGCCCACCAACTCGTATTACGCCAAGAATGTGCCAATGCCAAAACGGGACATTGACAAAGCCAAGGCACTGCTCAAAGAGGCTGGCGTTGTCAAACCCAGCTTCACACTCATGACCACCACCGCCTCAGACGCCCAGCGCTTGGCCGTGGTCATCCAAGCCATGACACGCGACGCTGGCTTTGATGTGAAAATTCAAACCACCGAATTTGCAACGTCTCTGAACATGGCAGACAAAGGTGATTTTGAAGCTTATGTTCTTGCTTGGAGCGGCCGCCCCGATCCCGATGGCAACATGTTCAGCTTTCACGGTTGCAAACAGCCCCTCAATTACGCTGGCTATTGCAGCGCTGAAACAGATGCGCTTTTGAACCAATCACGTGCCGAGCGTGACCCTGTCAAACGCAAAAAAATCATGGAACAAATTTCTGCGCAAGTTCTGAAAGATCGTCCTGTGATCTATCTCTACCACCGCAATTGGCTGTGGGCCTACAACGGCAAATTGGCAGGTGTGCGCAATATTCCTGATGGTCTCTTGCGTGTTTCAGGTCTGAAAATGGCGCCATGACAAGCTATCTGGTCAAACGCTTACTTTCTGTTCTACCAACGCTGCTGTTGGTGTCGATGCTTATTTTCGGGCTGCAGCAATTGCTGCCCGGAGATCCCGCCAAAATTTTAGCGGGAGAAGAGCAAGACCCCAATGTGGTGGCCTACCTCACGGCCAAGTTGCATTTGGATGAACCTCTGCCTGTGCGATACGGCTACTGGATAGCCGGCGTGGTGCAAGGTGATTTGGGTGAGTCGGTCAGAACACAATTGCCTGTTCTGTCTTTGATTTTGCAGAAGTTACCCGTCACGGCAGAGTTGGCGTTTTTGGCCATGTGTGTGGCAGTTCTGATTGGCATTCCTGCAGGCATTGCGTCTGCTGTGGGGCGCGGCACCGTTTGGGATTACGCTGCCAATGTGTTTGCGCTTTGGGGCTTGTCAACGCCTAACTTTTGGCTGGGCATTCTCATGATCATGCTGTTCTCAATTCACCTGGGTTGGCTGCCCGCATCTGGGTTTGTGAGCCCCACAGAAGACCTGCTGGGCAATTTGGCCAGCATGGCCATGCCTGCGTTTGTTTTGGGCAATGCCATTGCCGCTGTGCTGATGCGCCACACGCGCAGTGCCATGCTGCAAGTGATGCAGTCTGACTATGTTCGAACGGCACGCGCCAAGGGGCTAGACGAGCGAACTGTCATTCTGAAACACGCTCTTCGAAACGCCTTAACGCCCATCATTACCTTAGGCGCTTTGGAATTCGGAACGCTTTTGTCGGGCGCCGTCTTAACTGAACAAGTCTTTACCATCCCCGGTTTTGGCAAACTCATTCTTGACGCTGTTTTCAACCGAGATTACGCGGTGGTTCAAGGTGTTGTTTTGTTCACCGCCACCACCTACATCATGTTGAATTTGATGGCCGACATGGCCTACTTCTGGGTCAACCCGAGGTTGCGTCGATGAGCCAAAGTCTGTCTTACACCGCTTGGCTTCGATTGCGAAGAAGGCCCAGCGCCTTGATCGGTTTGGCCGTGGTCATTGGCTTCATCTTGATGGCTATTTTTGCGCCCTATATATCTCCGCAAGATCCCATTGCCACAAGTTGGGGCGCCATTCGAAAAGCACCCAGTGCTGCGCATTGGTTTGGCACCGATGAAATTGGCCGTGATGTTTTGTCACGCGTCATTTGGGGCACCCAAGCATCTCTGATGGCTGGCGTTATTTCTGTCAGCATCTCGCTATTAATTGGTGTGCCCATTGGGCTTCTGGCTGGCTTTGTAGGCGGCGCTGTCGATGCCATCATCTCGCGCATCACCGATGCATTTTTAGCTTGTCCGTTTTTAATTCTGGCCATTGCATTGGCTGCATTTCTAGGCCCAAGCCTCACCAATGCCATGGTGGCCATTGGTATTTCTGCCGCTCCTATTTTTGTTCGACTGACGCGTGGTCAAGTCATTCAAATTAAAGTCGAAGATTACGTAGAGGCCGCGCGTTCGGTGGGCAATCCGCCATGGCGCATTGCCTTGGTTCACATTCTTCCCAATATCTTGCCGCCTTTGTTGGTTCAAGCCACTCTGGCAATTGCAGCAGCCGTCATTGCGGAAGCCAGCTTGTCATTTTTGGGATTGGGCCAACAACCCCCGGCCCCCAGTTGGGGCAGCATGTTGAACACCGCCAAAAATTTCATCGAACAAGCACCTTGGATGGCCATTTGGCCAGGCATCTCCATTTTCTTATTGGTCTTGTCTTTCAATCTTTTTGGCGATGGTTTAAGAGACGCTTTAGATCCAAGGCAGCGTTGAATTCAAAATTTTGCTGTTGACTTCAAGAGATGACCCTCTAGAAATTGCATCACGGCCGCCAGCCCTTTTTCGGGCTGTTCTTCCTGCAACAGGTGGCCTAGCTTCGGAACCAGCACCGTGGTGGAGTTCGACAAAACATTGGCGTAGCTCTGCGCATTGGTGCTAGGAATCATTTGATCCTGCTCACCCCATATAAGCAGCGTCGGGGCCTTGATGGCTTTCAAACGAGGCACAGGATCTGTGTAAATGGTTTGATTGGATCTTTCCAAAATAGCACCTCGCACACCAGGCGCTCTGAGCATGTCGAAATAGCGGTTGACCAGTGCATCGTTCAATGCGTTGGCATCTGAAAAAGCAGGCTCGATTGATTTGCGCACCAGGTACTTCGGTAAAACATATTTGATGAGGCCCATGACGCTTGGCACTTCATAGGGCTTGGTTCCAATGTCTTTCGCTTCAGGAAAACCATCTGGCGCCATGAGCACCAAGGCCTGAATACGCTCAGGTTGTGAGGCCGCCAAGGACCAAGCCATTTTTCCACCCATTGAATGGCCCATCACTGAGAACTTTTCAAGGCCCAGTTTGTCGGCAAAGTTCGTTAGGATGGCGAGGTCTTTTTCTTCTGAATAATCATTTACAGGACTAGCACCTGTGAGGCCAAATCCGGGGAGATCCAGTCTGATCACTCGGTATTTTTGCTCTAACTTCAAAGACCAATCGTCCCAAGCCTGCAAACTTGAACCAAAGCCGTGCAATAGCAATAGAGGAGGTGCACCTTGTGGCCCAGTTTCTTTGTAATGCACCTTCAAGCCATCGACATCTAAGATCTGCGGCGAAGAAGCCACGTAGCGCTCTTCCAGTTCGGTGCGCTCAAGGTCGGGCGTCCAAAGGCCATACATCACAATGGCCAAGATGGCAGTACCCAATCCAATTGTATTTACCATGTCACAACTTTCACAATTGACAGCAAGCTGAAATTCACGCTCATCAAGTACTTTCTAAAGATGTGACCTGGTTGTACGATGGACCATAATTTAACTGCATTTGATGTGATATTGTTGACATTCTTTCAATTGCTCAAACTCGCTTTTCTAAGGACTGCATGACGGCACCTACACACTCCACTGATTTGAACAACGCCGTCACCCAAGACGCCATGGCCAGCTTTTCAAAAGCCACTGACCCTCGGCTTGCCCATGTCATGAGTCTGCTGGTCAAGCATTTGCACGCTTTTGTAGATGAATCTCAACTAAGCAAGGCCGAATGGCTGAAGGGTTTGGAATTTCTCACAGCGGCCGCCAAAATCACAGACGACGAGCGCAATGAGTTCAGTCTGTTCTCCGACATCATGGGCATTTCTTCCATTGTCGACGTGGTGTCACAGCCGCCAAACGGTACACCCAGCAGTGTGCTAGGACCGTTTCACAAGCATGACTCGCACATTCAGCCCAACGGCACCGACCTTACGCACGGTCAACCTGGCGTGCGTGTTTGGTTGCATGGCCATGTTTTGGACATTCATCAAAAGCCCATTCCCAATGCTCAAATTGATTTTTGGCAAAACGCAGACAACGGTTTGTACCCCGCTCAAGATGCTGCGCAAGACCCCCAAAATTTGCGTTGCAAAATCGAATGCGACGAACACGGCGCCTTCAGTTTATTGACCATTCGCCCCAATCCTTACACGGTGCCAACCGATGGACCCGTTGGCGCCTTGCTGGCCGCTAGCAACCGGGGTATTTGGCGCCCTGCACACTTTCATATCATTGTGAGCGCCCCTGGTTACGTAGGTTTGGTCACCGAGCTGTTTCCTGCAGGGTCAAATTACCTTGATAACGACGCCGTGTTTGGTGTGCGTCCAGGGTTAATTGTGGAAGTCAAGAATTGCGAAGACACTGAAGTTGCGCATCGCTACGGATTGACTGCACCATTCAAAGAAATGCTCTTTGATTTTTCATTGGTCAAGCAAACATCGCCAGCTTGAACTGGCTCGAATCTAAAGGAGACAAAACCATGGTTCATTATTTCAAGGCCCTTCTGGGTTTCGCGGTGATTGGTAGCTTGCATCTTTCAGGCTGGGCACAAAGCGATTGGCCTAAAGCCAAGCCTGTCACGCTTGTCGTCGCTTTTGCACCTGGTTCTTCGACTGACATTGTGGCAAGGTCATTGACTCAAAAACTGAATGAGCTGACCGGTGGTAATTTCATCGTAGACAACAAAGGCGGTGCCGGCGGCAACATTGCAACCAGTCAAGTTAAACGTTCAGCACCCGATGGCTACACCATCTTGGTCCACAGCGTGGCCTTTGCCGTCAATCCTTCGCTTTATGCAGACGCAGGTTACGACGCCTTGAAAGACTTTGCACCCGTTGCGCTGGGCCCTAAAACGCCCAATATTTTTACCGTCAATCCAAGTGTGGCTGCTAAGACCTTGCCAGAGTTGGTTGAAGCCGCCAAAAAAGCACCATTTAACTATGCCTCTTCAGGCATTGGCACCACCACTCACTTGTCCATGGAGCGTTTGAAAACAGCTGCCAAAATTGACATCGTGCATGTGCCTTATCAACCCGCCGCTGCCATCAATGCCGTTGTAGCGGGTCACACCCAAATTGCATCGACTTCTATGCCGCCAGCTGTACCCATGATCAAGAGTGGCAAGCTCAAAGCCCTGGCCGTGACCAGTGCCACGCGCTCACCGCTGCTGCCCGATGTGCCGTCTATCACTGAGTTTGGTTACAAAGAATTTGACGACTACACCTGGTTTGGCTTCATGGCGCCAGCGGGCACACCGCCCGATGTGATCAATAAACTCAATGTAGCCTTGAACCGCGCCATGGCATCAGCTGAAGTTGTAGAGCGTTTTGCACAACTGGGTATGGCCAGTAGCCCCAACACTACCACCGAGTTCAATAACTTCTTAAAAGCAGAAGTGCCTAAATGGGGTGCTGTGGTTAAGAGCTCAGGCGCCAAAGCAGATTGAGTTGATAGCGCTATTTTTCACCAAAGTTAAGTGGTAAACCTACATAGTTTTCAGCCATGGTGCGTGAACCGGCTTCGCTGTGAATGAGATAGTTCAACTCAGCTTCTTGAAACCTTTGCCCCATTTCGCCTTGCTCAGGGAAATGGTGCATCAAGCTGGTGAACCACCACGAAAACCGTTCTGCGCGCCAGATGCGCGCTAAGCATCGCGTGGAATAGTGGTCAATGCCTGCATGCGATTTTTCAACGCAGGCTTCAATGAGCGCGTCCGACAAATACTTCACATCGGTGGCGGCTAAGTTCAAACCTTTAGCACCCGTGGGCGGCACAATGTGTGCAGCATCGCCTGCTAAAAACAAAGTGCCGAAGCGCATGGGCTCGGTTACAAAACTGCGCAAGGGCGCAATGCTTTTTTCAATGCTCGGGCCTGTGACCAAATGCTCTCGTGCTTCAGGGTCTAGGCGAAGCCGCAGCTCTTGCCAGAATGCATCATCAGACCATTGCTCGACTTGATCGGTTAAGGGTACCTGCAAGTAATAACGACTGCGTGTAGTACTGCGCTGTGAGCACAAGGCAAAGCCTCGGGTGCTGTTGACATAAATAAGCTCTTCGTGGACAGGCGGCGTATCTGAGAGCACGCCCAACCAGCCAAAGGGGTACACCTTTTCAAACTCTTGAATGGACTTGCTAGGCACACTGGCGCGGCAAACACCATGAAAGCCATCGCAGCCTGCAATGAAATCACACGAGATGGTGTGCCGCTGACCCTCTTTTTCATAAGAGACGCTAGGATGCTCAGAATCGAAATCGTGAATTTGAACATCGTTGGCTTCATAAATGGTGGGCAGCCCTGCCGCTTGGCGTGCGTCCATCAAATCGCGGGTGACTTCGGTCTGGCCATAAACCATGACCTTCTGGCCGCCCGCCAAAGCTTCCAAATCGATGCGATGACGCTCGCCTTTGAACAGCAAGTCAAATCCAGTGTGAACCAGGCCCTCTTTCTTCAAGCGCTGATCGACGCCGGCTTGCGCCAGAATATCCAAGGTCACTTGCTCTAAAACGCCCGCCCTAATCCGGCTGAGCACATACTCAGGACTTTGACGCTCGACTATCACGGCATCGACACCCGCTTTAAAAAGAATTTGCCCTAGCAATAAACCTGATGGGCCTGCACCCACAATCACGACCTGTGTTCGCATCACTGATTCCAATAGTTATTTATTTGCCAGCAATGGCGATCAGTTCCACTTCAAATTGAAGTGTGGCATTGGGCGGAATGACGCCACCGGCACCACGCGCGCCATAGGCAATGTTTGGTGGGCAGGTCAATTTGGCCTTGCCACCGATTTTCATCAATTGGACGCCTTCGGTCCAGCAGGGAATGACACCATTCAAGGGAAATTCAATGGCCTGATTTCGCTTGTAAGAGCTGTCAAATTCTTTGCCATCTGGAAAGGTACCGCGGTAATGGACCTTGACTTTGTCTGTGGCAGTCGGACTGGTACCCTGGCCGTCTTGAAGAGACCGAAACACCAAGCCAGAAGCGGTCACTTTTGCACCGGGTTCTTTGGCAGCCGTTTGGGCAAAGTCGTTTTGCGCCCAAACTGACGACATAGAAAAGATGCACAGACTGAATGAAATTAGAAAATGTCTGAGTGACAGCATGTTTTATTGATCCTTTAGGTAAATCTTAGAGCATTTTTTTTGTAAGAGCTGCCAACTCTATGGGACGTATTGTTGCATCAAGTCAAAGTCATTGCACAAAAAAACCCGATCGCACTGAGCAATCGGGTTTTTCGGAGGAAACGAGTTTACAAGCTTTGTGCCAGTAAACTTTTGCCTTTAGTGCATTGCAGTACCTTGTGAAGTCGTACCGTCAAAGCTAGGGAAGCGGACGTTCTCCACCAACTCCTGAACCTCTTGCTCTGGTTCTTTGGTCAGCAATGACACAATGATGATCACGGCAAAGCCCAGCGGCACACCAAAGATACCAGCAGAGATAGGCGCAATGTCCCACCATGTGTTGGCCTTCAGAATTTCAGGTGTGAGTGAACCATTGTGGAACAAGCCGTACATCCAAGGATGTGTCTTGGTCATGTAATAGAACGAAATGCCCAGACCAGCCATCATGCCCAGAGAAGCGCCCCACTTGTTGGCACGCTTCCAGAAGATGCCAAGGGTCAACGCTGGGAAGAAGGCTGCCGCAGCAAACGAGAAAGCCGCAGACACCAAGAACAGAATGTCCGCCATCTTCAAGGATGCGACATAAGCAGCAGCCAAGGCAACGAACACCAAAATCACTTTGGAGATCGCCACGCGACGATTTGCAGATGCGTTAGGGTCAATCACTTTGTAGTACAAGTCATGTGACATCGCATTGGCAATGGTCAACAGCAAGCCATCGGCAGTTGACAAGGCCGCAGCCAAACCACCGGCAGCAACCAAACCAGAAATCACGAACGGCAAGCCGCCAATTTCAGGGGTGGCCAACACCACAATGTCACCGCCCAAGCGAATTTCTGCCAACTGCAAGATGCCATCTTTGTTAATGTCAGACACCGCCATCAGTGTGGGATCCACCGCATTCCAGCGTGCTATCCATCCCGGCAACTGATCAATCGGAGTACCGACCAACAGCGTGTAGATGTCAAACTTTACCAACACCGCCAATGCAGGCGCTGTGAAGTAAAGCAATGAGATGAAGAACAAGGACCATGCCACTGACTCACGTGCTTCACGCACCGAGGGTACGGTGTAAAAGCGCATCAGAATGTGCGGCAATGCGGCTGTTCCAATCATCAAACAGAAAACCAATGCTAAGAAGTTTTTGCGAGCAATATCTCTTGCGGCTTCATCTTTACCAGGGAAAGGCTCTGCATGGCGCAAAGGTGGCGCTGCTCGGGCCGTATTGGTAGTGCGTGCAGCGGTATAAGCCGCCTTGGCAGCAGCTTCATCTTTTGGCAAAGCGGCAACAGCGGCTGTAGCGGCCTTGATTTCAGCTTCTGGTGCGTTGGCGGCTTTCAGATCTTCCAGCTTTTTATTAGCCGCTTCTTTGTCAGCTGCAAAGGCTGCAGGAACATCCTTTAGTTTTTCAGCAGCAGCATCAGCGCGAGCTTTGAAAATACCGCGAACTTCAAGTTCTTTCGGATCTTTCAGCAGTTGCTCCTCTTTGGCAGTCACTTTTTCAAGCAAATAGCCATAAGCGATTTGAGGAACGGGGTTGCTGGTGTGTTTCACCGACAGCCATACCACCGGAATCATGTAAGCAACGATCAAGATCAGGTATTGAGCCACCTGAGTCCAGGTGACCGCGCGCATACCACCCAAGAACGAGCAGACCAAAATACCGGCCAAGCCCACATAAACACCCACTTCAAAAGACAAACCCGTCATTCGTGCGGTGATCAGACCAACACCAAAGATCTGGGCCACCACGTAAACGAAGGACACCAAGATGGCTGCAAAGACGCCAATCAAGCGAGCCATGTTTCCGCCGTAGCGTGCGCCCAGGAAGTCAGGAATGGTGAACTGGCCAAACTTACGCAGGTAAGGGGCCAAGAACAAGGCCACCAGACAGTAACCGCCGGTCCAGCCCAAAATAAAGGCCAAACCACCGTAGCCTGTGAGGTACAGCGTACCGGCCATACCAATGAAGGAAGCCGCTGACATCCAGTCAGAACCTGTGGCCATGCCGTTGTACATGGCTGGCACACGGCGGCCCGCCACATAGTATTCGGCTGCATCGTTGGTTCGACTCATCACGCCAATGCCGGCATACAAGAGCACCGTGGCCGCCAGGAAGGCATAGCCAATGTAATCTTTGTGCATGCCCATTTGCTCAAGGACGGCAAGCGCAATGACAAAGGCTGCAAAGCCTACGCCGTAGAAAATGAAAACTTTGTTCAGCGATTGCTGAAACTGGCCTTGGGATTGGCCTTCCCCTCCAAATACACTCATGAAGATTCTCCTTCTGAAACGCCATATTCCTTGTCAAGGTTGTTCATGTAGCGTGCGTAGTACCAAATGATCAAGCAATAGACGATCAATGCGCCTTGCCCAGCCACCCAAAATGAAAATGGCCAGCCAAAAAAGGTGAACGTCAAATCTCGCGCGAAATACAAAAGCACGAATGTCACTGAAAACCACAGGGCCAGAAGAAGCCCGGTGATTCTCAAATTCTTGCTCCAGTATTCCTGGTGCCTTGCGGTAAGCTGCATCGTCATCTCCTTATTGTTAAAAAAACATCAACATTCACAACTCAATTTTTGAACCATCGTTTGTGGCTGCCTATCTCAAACAGGTCCGTCTAATTTCAGCCCTGTTTCCCTTTCGAGTTGGGCGGCCACTTTGGGCTCGAAACCTTTCAGGTGTCGAATCACCGCCAAAGCTTCTTCGGGTTGACCGAGTTCCATGTGAACCCGAGCCATTTGGTACCAGGCGAAGGGGCTCATTGATTGAAGCTCGGTGTTGCGCTTGAAGGCCTTCAAAGATTCTTCAAGCCTTCGCTGACGGACCAACACTAGGCCCAAGCCATACCAAGCGCGGTCTAATTTTTCATCCAACTGAAGGGCAGTTTTGAATGCGATTTCGGCCTCTTGGCTTCGCCCAAGCTCTTCACACACAAATCCGACATTGAAGTGGGCATTGGCGTTGTTGGGTGTTTGAGCCACTGCGCGTTCAAAATAGCCCAAAGACTGTGTGAAGCGGCGATTGTTCAACTCTTCGTAGCCAAGACTGTTAAGTGTTAGAGCATCGAAAGGGTTGATTTCGAGAATTTCTTGAAAGACATCATGGGCTTTGCCGCGCAAACCAAACACCAACAGCGTTTTGGCCTTGAACTTCAACCACAGGCATCTGCTGCGAATGGCCGTGTTGGACTGGGCGGGTGAAATATGAGTGTTCACTGACATGTAGCGATTCCCAATTCGAGGCACATTTCAATTTTCATTTGCACCACCAAGACCCAGGCAATGATGAGCCAGCTGCTGGTGGCCAAAGGAATGTGCTGGTCCAAGATCAGCCTAGGGCTGACTTTGCGAGTGATCCACAGTGCGGGTTTGGAAGCCACGTCTAGCAATTGCCAGAAAACATTGTTGTCTCGGTTGGGCCCAGCCAACAATCCCAGCAAAAATCGCCCGACGATGAACATGAGCGAAAGCTCGATCAAACTCTTGGCAATGACAACAGCAAGCAACATAGGACTTTCTTGACTTAGGTCAATTTAATCCGTCGGATTCTATTTATTAGATGAATGTCCGCCAAATCAAACGGAAACCCCTTTTGAAAATAAGTAAATAAGTTTTTTTGCGCTTGCGTTCAGGCTTCATTCGAGAAATGGAGTTTCCTGACTGTTAACTTACAAAAAATCACTTTACTTGGTGAGGTCGTAAGGTCTAAATTCAAGGGAAAACACTTATCTCAACTTCCTATACAGCCCATTGATGGACTCGCTTTGAAGAAATGCTTTACGAAGCAGCCTTGGGGGGTCGATGCAGCGCGCAAATCTTATTGCCTGCTGGGTCGCGAAGATAGGCAAGGTTCAAAGAACCAAACGGCCCTTCCCTTGATCCTGGTGGGTCTTCGCATGTTGTTCCACCATTTGCAATGCCTGCAGCATGAAAGGCATGCACCTGCTCTGCTGTTTCAGCAAGAAATCCAATCGTTCCACCATTGGCATGCGTTGCAGGCTGACCATCGATAGGTTGGGTGATTGAGAAAGAACCCTTTGGCGTGCGGTAGAAATAACGAGTGCCGTTATTGAAGACGCCTGGTGGAATTCCCAAAGTGCTTAAAACAGCGTCATAAAATTTTCTAGAGGCTTCTAGGTCATTGGTGCCGACCATTACGTGACTGAACATTGTTTTCCTTTATTGAGTGGTTTAATTCAGAATGCCATCTAGCTTACTAGATGTCCAGTTTTAACAAAAATAGTACAACCCTCTTTGCTGAAAGGTTTGTGCAGACTCATATGAGGACTTCTGATCCACGACCCTGCTGGATAACGTCCATGCTCATCTTCAAAAACGCCATCCACCACAAAAATTTCCTCACCACCGTAATGTCTGTGTGGATTGAAATAAGTTTGTGGCGCCCATCGAACCAAAGTGGATCCGCTGCCTTGTTGCATCAATGGCATGACCGAGAGGCCAGGCACCATGCCTTGGTGCCAAGCAGCTGTTTTCGTATCGATGACCTCTCGC
>Ga0214921_10002838_pt1 | contig 27429 bp, 37 predicted proteins | sample LL1505_MetaG_FD_177992 | JGI IMG/M metagenome (GOLD analysis project Ga0214921, IMG submission 177992) | Freshwater microbial communities from Lake Lanier, Atlanta, Georgia, United States - LL-1505 | ecosystem: Environmental > Aquatic > Freshwater > Lake | place: USA: Georgia | collected... | reverse complement strand
ACCAGAGCATACAACGCATGGCGTAGGGCTGAATCGTTCCAGATACCTGTCACAGAAGAAGGCTTGCAACAGGCTGAGCAGAGGCACCAGTGGTTCCTAAGGGGCTTTGAAGCGGGTGTTAGGTGTGCTGCTGAGCATCTTGAGTTTAAGCACAAGGAAGTGAAAGATACCACCAGAGCACACAACTTCTATCTTGTTGCCAGCAGATTTGTCAGAGAGCTTTATCAGGAGGAAAAGGTATGAACTTAAACACCAGTGTTAATGAATATGATGTTCCTCTTCATGCCTGTAATGGGCATAGACATGACGAACACTACTGGGCTTATGTCAGACATAAAATTATGACAGGCATTGGCCCCTATTATGATTGGCTTAGAAGCATGATGAAAGAAAAACCATGAACAAGTGTGCCCACACTTACAAAGAGGAACGACAAGGCTTGTTTAAATGTGTCACCTGTGGCACATTCAGGGTTGTCTTTAGGTGATAGAGCTTGTTCGCACATGGACAACAAGACCTCCCGGTGTCTTAGATGATAGGACAAGGGTGAAGGAAGGCGCTGTGTGGAGATGCACAGTGTGTGATGTATACTTTCAATCGTTGGCACAAGCCAACAAACACATAGAGGAAAAAGATGAAACTAAACCAGCTTGAAGATCTCATCATGGCAGCATGGATAACCAAAGAAGATATTGATCTAATTCTTTGGACAGTGCTGGACAGAAAAGAGCCAACCACTGAGGATGAGTTATCAAATTTGTTGCTTGGTGTGTCTGCTTTGCACAACGCAAGAATGAATGTGTTGTTTCAAGCATACGAAGACTTGTTAAAAAGCACACCACACTTGACAACACCCCTATAGATATGTAAAACTACCAGCAGATTGAAGCATGGCGGTGCGACAGTCTGATGAAAGCCTTTACTCATGCTCTATTAATGACACCGCCATGTCAGTGAGCAGCAGTAAGGGCTTTAGTTTTTTGTCGGGAGTAGCACCAAGGGCAAAAGACTTAGTAAGGCATCTACTTGGGGTTGGTCACAGAGGTGCCATCGTGGAGCATAATTCTAGAGCGAGTGATGGGGGCTGGAACAACAGCCTAATAGTCTGGATGATGTAACAACAGTGTTCCAATGTTGTTGCCCATGAACAGGGGTTTGTGGTAATGCTGTACTACTATCTTGATAGTGGTTAGGAAAAGCTTTACCATGAACCCTCCCTATTAATACTTTATATATACTTATAGGTTTCATTTACTCTTTAAATGAATAACCTATGGGTATCAAATGAGATGTACAATGCCTTTCATTAAGACCCACCAACCATGTCATTCTTGTGGTAGCAGTGATGCCTTAGCCATCAACGATGACATGTCCACCAAGTGTTTTGTATGCCATACATACACTCCCTCCACCCTTGTTAAGGAACACCACACAGTGATTGACACCACCAATGAAACCCCCTCTTCTTCTTTCTTAAAAGCTTACAGCGAAGGCTATGCTGTTTCTGTCTCTGACAGACGCATCACCAAAGCTTCAATGGAAAAGTATGGAGTGGTGAAGACAGACAACAGCTACTACTTCCCCTACCACAACAAAGATGGACAGCTTGTAGCTGCCAAGGTGAGGGGTGTGAAGGAGAAGACATTCTCCACTGAAGGTGCTTGGAAGACAGGCACCTTGTTTGGACAACACATGTTCTCCAGCGGTGGCAAATACCTCACCATTGTTGAGGGTGAGTTTGATGCACTGGCTGCTTTCCAAATGACAGGCTCTAAATATCCTGTTGTCTCCATTCGCAATGGTGCTGGCTCTGCTCTGAAAGATTGCAAAGAACAGTATGAATATATCAACAGCTTTGAGAACATTGTTGTTTGCTTTGATGGTGATGAGCATGGCATGAAAGCTTCTAAGGAAGTGGCTGAATTGTTTGGCAGCAAATGTAAAATATTTAAAGGCACAACCGACTACAAGGATGCTTGTGATTGGTTGAGCGACAGTAAGGAAGCTGCCTTTGTTGACAGGTGGTGGAGGGCTGAGCAGTTTGTTCCTGATGGCATTGTGTCAGGCTCTACCCTCTGGGATGAAATATCTAAACCATTGGCACCAGCCGATTGTTTCTACCCTTGGGCAGGGCTTAATGAACTAACCTATGGCATGCGCTATGGTGAGCTTGTCTGCATCACCGCTGGTAGTGGCTTGGGTAAGAGTCAAGTGTTGAGAGAAGTGGTGTGGCACATAGTGCAAGAGACACAAGAGAACATTGGCTTGATGTTTCTTGAGGAGAGTGTTAAGAAGACAGCCTTGTCCATCATGTCTCTAGCTGCCAATGCACCCCTGCATCTACCAGACAATGTGGTGGGAGAAGAGGAAAGGAAGAGAGCCTTTGATGCCACCTTAGGAACCAACAGACTGTACCTGTTTGATCACTTTGGCAGCACATCCATTGACAACATTGTCAATAGGGTACGCTACATGGCTAAGGGCTTAGGCTGCAAGTATGTTTTCCTTGACCACATCTCCATTGTTATTTCTGCACAAGAGAATGGGGATGAGCGCAAAGCTTTGGATGAAATTATGACCAAGCTTCGTATGCTGGTACAGGAAACAAACATAGCCCTCATCATTGTTAGCCACCTCAAGCGGCCTGCTGACAAGGGCCATGAGGAAGGGGCTGTCACTTCATTGGCTCAGCTTCGTGGCTCTGGCTCCATTGCACAGCTAAGTGACATGGTGATTGGCTTAGAGCGCAATGGTCAGGCAGAAGACTTGGAAATTAGGAACACCACCAAGGTGAGAGTGTTAAAGAATCGTTACTCTGGAACAACAGGCCCAGCTTGCAACTTGCTTTATAACAAACACACTGGTAGGATGTTGGAACATCATGTTGAAGAAGGAGATTTGTTATGATAAAGCCAGTGGTTTGTTTTGCAGGTGATCCCTATTTCTATTTCATAGAGACAGAGGATGGTAAGGTGGAGGTGGCTAAGGTGTATGGGTTTGATCACCCAAAGCTGGGCACAACCATGATTCGCACCTCTGTTGTCATTAAGAAAGATGACAATGGGTTTGAAACACTCAATACTATTTATGAGAGAGCCATAAAAGATGAGTGATGTAGAGAAATATTGGGAAGCAGTGAGGGGTAAGTGGCCCTCACCTCTCCCTGCCTTCAACAAACTTCCATTACAAGAGCAGATGATGGTGATACAGAGTATCAACATCTTGCTTCAAGTATTGAACAACCACAATGAGCCATGATATTTTTAGACATTGAAACCAACACAGCACACAACACCATCTGGATTTGTGTGACGATGAAGGATGGTGTAGTTAAGCGTCATACAAACCCAGACAGCTTGAAGCAGGTGCTGGATGGTGACATTGTTTGTGGACACAACATCATAGGCTTTGATGCCCCTGTGTTGAAGAAAGTGTGGGGTGTTGACATCAATGCTAGCCTCCTCTGCGATACATTAATCATGTCTCGACTATACAAACCAGACATTGATGTTGTCTTCATTGAAGGACAGAAGGCACCTAGCCCACATAGTCTTGAGGCTTGGGGCATCAGGCTTGGTTGTCACAAGATTAGGTTCACCGACTTCGATGGTGGCTTAACAGAAGAGATGGCTACATATTGTGAGCAAGATGTTCAGCTAACCAACAAACTCTACAGCCATCTGGTTACAGCTATGGCTAAGGAAGGTTTTAGCGATCAGAGCATTCAGCTTGAACATGAGGTTGCTCTCATCTGCAAACAGATGGAAGACAACGGCTTCATGCTGGATGAACGCAAAGCAATGATGTTGCAAGCTGAGCTTAGTGGACGCATGGCTGACATTGAAACAAAGATGCAGGCTGTGTTCCCTCCCATTGTTGAAGAGCGCATCTCTGAGAAGACAGGCAAGAAGCTTAAAGACAAGACCACCATCTTCAATCCCGGCAGCAGACAGCAGATATGTGAACGGCTACAGGGCTTGGGTGTTGTCTTCTCTAAGAAGACAGACAAGGGACATTTCATTGTGGATGAGATGGTGCTAGAGAGCATTGACCTACCAGAAGCAAAGCTTGTTGCTGAATATCTGATGTTGCAAAAGAGAGTGGCACAGATTGGTAGCTGGCTTGAGCTTGTGCAAGATGATGGCAGGGTGCATGGCAGGGTGATCACCAATGGTGCTGTGACAGGCAGAGCCACACATAGTGGCCCCAACATGGCACAAGTGCCTGCTGTTGGTAGTCTCTTTGGTGCTGAGTGCAGAGAGATGTGGACTGTGGCTAAGGGCAAGGTGCAGGTGGGTGTTGACCTCTCTGGCATTGAGCTTCGTTGCTTAGGCCACTACCTCCAAGATAAGGAATGGATTGAGGAGCTATTGAAGGGAGACATCCACTGGTTCAATGCTCAATCATTTGGCTTGGTGGCTAAAGGCACAGTGAAGGATGACAACAATGTTGACCACAAGAAGGCAAGGAATGTAACAAAGACTCTCACCTATGGTGTGTTGTATGGTGCAGGTGCAGCAAAGGCTGGCTCCATTGTTGGTGGCAACAGCACCAGAGGAAGAAAGCTGATAGACAGCTTTGTCAATAACACTCCCGGCCTTGCTTCTTTGAAGAAGAAGATAGGGAAGTTTATGACCAAGGGAAATCTTCCCGGTTTAGATGGTAGGCGTGTATGGATAAGATCGGAGCATGCAGCCCTTAACACCCTGCTCCAATCCGCAGGTGCCATCATTGCAAAACAGTGGCTTGTAGAGGCTACAAAGGGCATTGCTGAGGCAGGTATAGATGCTAAGCTAGTTGCCTTTGTCCATGATGAAACACAATGGGAAGTGGATGTTGCACATGCACAACAAGCTGTAGAAATAATTGAAGCTGCCGCCACAAAAGCTGGTGAGGTGCTACAATTTAGATGTCCAGTAAATGCTGAGGGAAAGATTGGCAACAACTGGCGTGAATGCCACTGACGATACTAGTGGGTTTTGATAAAGGAAATTGATAATGAGTGAAAAACCAAAAGTGAAAATTAAGTGTGACATTTATTGGGCACAATTGAACAAGATGAATGAGTTGAGCAATGCTTACCAAGTCAATCTTTGTAACTTGTCAGATGCTGCTGTTGCTGCCTTGGAAGAGATGGGCATCAGCGTGTCAGAAGACAAAGAGAAGAGGGCTGATATGGGGCGCTACATCACCTGCAAATCTAAGAACCGCCCCATTAAAGCATTTGATGTGGATGGTGATGAGATTCAGGAAGATGTGGGTAATGGCAGCAAGGCCAAAGCTTTGGTGGGTGTCTATGAATGGACATTTAAAAACAAGAAGGGCTTGTCTCCCACCTTGATTAAACTTGTGATCACTGACCTTGTGGAATACGCAGGTGGTGGTGACTTGTCTTCTAACGATGAGGATGTACTGTAATGCAAATTAAACTTGATCTCCATATCGACACTGTGAACGCTGCTCTGACAGGATTGGGAAAACTTCCCTTTGAATATTCTGCACAGCACATCACTGCCATTCAGCAACAAGCTGCTCCTCAAGTGCAGGCTGCTGAGCAAGAAGCCAAGGCTAAGGAAGCACAGCTTTTGTTGTCCCCTGAACAGTCTAATGACTGATGGCTGAGTAGTGTTTGACAAGCATATCCTTATTCGATATAACTTATCCAAATAGTTTATAGAATAGGAGATATGCTATGTTAGAACGGAAAATAAAACGGCGTAATTTAAATGGATCTGTAGCTGAGTGGGAGTTTTTGTTTAATGGACAACCTGTCCCTGTTGATCATAAGTATTGTCCTGTGTGTAATTCCTTAAAAGAAAAGAATCTTTTCTCAAAAATGGGTAATGCATGTAAAGACTGTGCAAATGAAAGAGCTAAAAAACATAGACTTGAAAGACGAAAAGACCCAAATTATATTATTAAGTTTAACAGCAAAGTTTTAGCAAATGGAAGAGAGAATAAAAGAAAAGCAATCGAGTATCTTGGTGGTAAATGTGTAGACTGTGGGGGAATTTTTCCTGCGTGTGTATATGATTTTCACCATCTAGATATGACTGAGAAGGAATACAATCCTTCAGCTCTTTTGAATGGATCTCGAAACTTTGAAAAAGCTAAAGATGAACTTAACAAATGTATTCTGCTTTGTTCCAACTGCCATCGAACACGACACCATAGTCACACAGAAAATGATTGCAATAATTGACGCTGATTTGATAGCCTATCGTCTTTCTTTTGCGTGTAAGGATGAAAGTGAAACAACTGCTAAACACTCTCTTAATAGTTATATCGCTGACATCCTTATGTGCGGGGTGGACAACACTTTTTCTGGTTGCTTTGTTGATGCTTGGAAACTCTATCTAACAGGTAAAGATAATTTCAGGCTTGCCGTAGCAAAGACAGCCGTGTATAAAGGCAATCGCACAGCACCCAAACCCCAACACTTAGCTGCCCTACGAAGGCACATGGTGAAGGAGTGGGGTGCTGTTGTTGTTGATGGACAAGAAGCTGACGATGCCATAGCCATCAAGGCAACAGAGCTTAAAGACACATGCATCATTGCGTCTGTAGACAAAGACCTCGACCAGATTGAGGGATGGCACTACAACTTTGTTAACAAAAAAGGCTATCACATCACAGCAGAACAAGGCTTATACAGTTTCTATAAGCAAATACTAACTGGTGACAGTGCAGACAACATCATTGGTTTGCGTGGCATTGGGAACATAACAGCAGACAAGATGATGAAGGAAGCTGTTACTGAGCAAGACATGTACAAGATATGTGTTGATGCTTATGAGGGTGATGAAGAGCGTGTGCTAGAGAATGCTAGACTGCTCTGGCTTAGACGTTATGAAGGACAAACATGGACACCACCATTGGAGGTAGTATGAAAGACACACAGATAAAACCTAATGACATTGCTGTCATCCTACGACCCAATCATCAGAGTGGTGTTGCTTGGGATGGCGACTTCGAAGTGTTGGTGAGTGGCTTTGGCCCTGTCACTATGGGCAAGGAAGACATTGATAAGCTCATTGCTATGGGTGTGTTGCTTGCTTCTGTCTTTCCATTCATGGAAAAGAATGTTGACATTGCCCACCAAATCATGGAACATTGCAACAAATTCTATGGGGATGTTGGTGAAGTGGACTTCGATCTAAATCATAATAGCTTTAGTGATGAATTCACTTTGACAGCAGACACAGCCACAGTTGGAGGAAAGCATTAACATGAACATTGCTGAAACATTAGACGAGCGTGGAAGAAAATATGGCACCTACATGGGGCTAGCCACCATTGCTCAAGACCTTAAGCAAGTTGCGAGAAGTGGGGCAAACTATCATCTGCTAGACCCAGACATGGCTGAAAGCTTAGACATGATATTTAACAAGGTTGCCCGTATTGTTAATGGTGATCCTTTCTACAGGGATAGTTGGCATGACATTATTGGATATGCTCAGCTTGTAGACACACGCTTGGAGAGGATGGAATGATTAAGGTGGAAATGTCTATGACAATATACATCGACCCTCTTGATTTGCTGTCAACATATATTGATGAGGAAACCATTAGAGAATATGTTGAAGTGCCAATCAAAGACGCTCTGTCTGATGTTAACGAGCTAATCATCAATCACATTGACATTGAGGGACTAGAATGAACGAGTCTCTTGTTGTCAATATCAGACAAGCCTCTAATGGTTTCATTGTGCAGTATGAGGAAACCCATAAAGGTTTAGAAATCTCTGCTGAGTTTGTTGCTCTAGATCTTGAAGAAGCTCTAGACATTATTCAGGATATGTTCTCACAGGAACAGAGCAGTGCCGACATGTCCAACATCTTGGACACACCCATTGAACAAGACAAGAAATGATGGACAATGGACAGATGCTAGGTTTCGTAGCTTTGTAACATCAGCCCTTAGAGCAGCCTCTCGCAGGTGGCCTCCTAAGTATGCTGCGTTGAAGGCTGCGTTAATTGGTAGGAAGAAGAATAAGAAGACAGGCATGTTGGCACAGCATTACAAGTGTGCTATGTGTAGTGAAGAGTATGTAGCTGCTGATGTGCAAGTTGACCACATCAATCCAGTGATAGATCCTGCTAAAGGATTTATTAACTGGGACATCTACATTGATCGTATCTTCTGTGAGGTGGATAAGTTGCAGGTGTTATGCCGTAGCTGCCACAAAGAAAAGACAGCAGAAGAAAAACTTTTAAGGAAAAAGAAATGAAGATTGATTTTCAAGTTGTTAAAGAGAATGAAGATGGTAGTGCTGATTGCACCTTGGACATGGACAAAGATGCTATGCAGGTGCTGATTAACTTTGGCTTTGTTACGATGTTGTCTAAGTCTATTGAAGAGGGTAAGCTGTATACCCCTGAGTATGCTAATAAAGAAAAGAAAGACAACAAACTGGTGCCTATGAACGATTATCAGGTTAATGATATAGTTATTGATAACCTTAAAGAAACCTTTGAGACACAGTTTCATTCTTGCTCTACACATAAAGATGATATTGTTTTTAATCATCAAGTGAAAGAAGCCTGTAAAGTTTTATTGAGCTATTACATGATACCTAGTGAAGCAGCAGCATACATTAAAGATGTAGAGGAAAGCAATGGGGACTTCTAAACTTATCTGGGTAACACCAGATGCTGAAAACCTAGTGGCTTACATGGCTAGGGTGTCTAACCCAGAGAACCAAGACAACCCAGCCACTGCCCCTAAGCTCTTAGCCTATCTCATCAAGCATAAACATTGGAGTCCTTTTGAGATGGTCAATGTTTGTATGGAAATTGAAACTACCAGAGACATTGCTAGGCAAATATTGAGGCACAGAAGCTTTAGCTTCCAAGAGTTTAGCCAACGCTATGCTGAGGTGGTTAACTGGGATAGGGGTGAGGCTAGGCTGCAAGACAACAAGAACAGACAAAACAGCATACCCACCCAAGACAGAGAGCTTCAGCGCTGGTGGGATGAGCAACAAGCTGCTGTGTGGAAGCAGTCTACAGAAGCCTACAAGCTAGCCCTACAGCAGGGCATGGCTAAAGAAGTGGCTAGGAAGGTGTTGCCTGAGGGACTAGCCATGTCTCGCATGTATATGAATGGCACCTTGCGTAGCTGGCTGCATTATGTTGACATTCGATGTGATGTTTCCACACAAAAAGAACATAGAGAGATTGCACAGCAATGCAAAGTTGTGTTATCCTTGCTCTTCCCCTCACTCTTTGAAGACTAACATGGCTAATTACTCTTTTTCTTTTGACAATGGTAAAGATGAATTTGATTCTGTGTGCATGCACATATCTCTATCAGATGGAGAGCCTTGGTCTAAGGCAGTAGAAAGTTTTCTAAGCTTTTTAGAAGTTGTGTATGGCTATCCAATTAAAGATGGTATTCTTTATTTAGATGAGATGCCTAATATACTCCCTTCTAGAACAGTGACCGCTTACTTAGAAAATAAAGATAAGCCAGATCCATTTACTTCCTAAGTTTTTGGTATAACTGCTTCCCCCTCTGGAGCTTTCTGCTCCTTCACCTTCGGAGAAACCCCCCATGCAAAACACATTGACCCCTTGGTCAACCATTGGCTATATCACTTACAAAAGAACCTATTCACGCCGCCTAAATGAGACTGACATCAACAGCCCAACAGAAGAATTTGATGACACTGTTAATCGGGTTGTAGAGGCCACTAACAACCAGCTAGGGTGTGGCTTCACCTCAGCAGAACAAGAGCGCCTACGGGGCTATCTGCTGGGTTTAAAGGGCATTGTTGCTGGCAGGTTTCTGTGGCAGCTTGGCACCCCCACTGTTGACAGGCTTGGCCTAGCTAGTCTACAGAATTGTGCCTTCACTGTGATTGATAAACCCATTGAGCCTTTCACTTGGGCTATGGATTTGTTGATGCTTGGTAGTGGTGTAGGCTATAACATCCAGAGAAAAAATGTTGAAAAACTTCCTCCTGTTAATGTACATTTTCGTTGCCCTACCCGCACTGATGCTAATGACGCTGACTTCATTGTCCCTGATAGCCGTGAGGGATGGGTCAAACTACTTGGTAAAACTCTTAAAGCGGCTCTTCTAAGCGACAGCGAGAAAGCTGCCACCTTCACCTATGGTGCTCAGCTTGTGCGTGGGAAAGGCGCTCCCATCAAAGGCTTTGGTGGCACCGCCAGTGGCCCAGAAGATCTGTGCAACGGCATCGCCAGCATCTCCACTGTGCTGGAGAAGAGAGCAGGCAAGCAGCTTCGCCCTATTGACTGCCTCGACATTATGAACATTATTGGTTCCATTGTGGTGGCTGGTAATGTAAGACGCTCAGCCCAGATTGCGATTGGTGACGCTGACGATGTTGAATATCTGCTGGCTAAACGCTGGGACATGGGCAACATTCCTTCGTGGAGAGCCATGTCAAACAACAGTGTTGTCTGTGATGACATCAATGACTTGCATGAATTCTTTTGGGATGGATATGAAGGCAAGGGAGAGCCTTATGGCCTCATCAATTTGAGACTGTCTCGCAAGGTGGGACGCTTGGGTGAGACAGAATATCCTGATCCACTAGTGCAGGGCTACAACCCCTGTGCTGAGCAGAGCTTGGCTGATAAAGAAACCTGCTGCTTGGCAGAAATCTATTTGCCAAACATTACAAGTCAAGAAGAATTTATTGACATTGCCACTCTGCTCTATCGCATCAACAAGCACAGCCTTGCTTTGCCTTGCCACCTAGAACAGACAGAAGCCATTGTCCATTCAAACATGCGTATGGGTATTGGCATCACTGGTGTGTTGCAAGCAACAGAAGAGCAGAAGTCTTGGCTTGATGAGACATATACCAAGCTGCGCTCCTTTGACAAGCAATACAGCAAAGAGCATGGCTTCAATACATCAGTGAAGCTTACCACTGTGAAGCCCTCTGGCACCCTGTCATTGCTGCCGGGAGTGACACCGGGATGCCACCCAGCCTATGCTAGGTTTATGATTAGACGCATTCGCATTGCATCCAACCATTCATTGGTTAATGTGTGCAGAGACAGTGGATATCCTGTGGAATACCAGCGCAACTTTGATGGCAGTGAAGACCACTCCACTATGGTTGTGTCATTCCCCTTCCGACATCCTGATCATGCTGTTCTGGCTAAGGACATGACAGCCCTTCAACAACTGGAAACAGTGAAGTGGTTGCAGGAAACTTGGAGTGATAACAGTGTGTCCTGCACTGTCTACTACCGCAAGGAAGAGTTGCCTGAGATTAGAAAATATTTGAAGAAGCATTACAAGAACAATCACAAGAGCTTGTCCTTCCTGTTGCACTCAGAGCATGGCTTTCACCAAGCACCGCTGGAAGAAATTACAGAGGAGCAATACAATGCTTTGGTTGCTAGCACTAAGCTAATCACATCCATTGATGAAGCCAACATTGGGCTTGATGATGACTGTGCCACTGGTGCCTGCCCAGTTCGGTGACATGAGAAACTTTGTCGCCACTTACAAAAGTGAACGCAATCTCTTCAAAGGACAGGTGCATATCAGCGCCTTGTCCATTGGGGAGGCTCAGGATAAATTCTTTGATTGGTTGAAGAAACAATCTGTATATCCACACATGTGGAATATATCTGTGGATTTTGTAGAAATTGGAGACAGCCTGTGAAAGAACTAATCATTACACCAGACATGCTTGTTGAAGCAAGAGACAAGGCTGTTGAGATGGGACAGCTATATAATAGTATAACTAGAGGGGCTGGCAACATTGCTGGCTTCATTGGTGAAGCCATTGCTCAGAAGGTATTGGGGGGCACTTTGTTCAACACATTCGACTACGACCTGATACACCCATCAGGAAGCTTGATAGATGTGAAGACAAAGCAAACAGGCTATGTGCCCTTGGAAACATATGACTGCTCCATTGCAGACCTCAACACAAAACAAGATTGTGACTACTATTGCTTTGTTAGGGTGAAGAATGACTTTTCAGTGGGGTGGTATTTAGGTGTGTATGACAAGCAACAGTATTTACAAGATGCTGTGTTTATGCAGAAGGGCACCATTGACCCATCCAATGGGTATGTGGTAAAGTCTGATTGTTGGAATATTAAAATATCTCAGTTGAAGGAACATCCATGAACATCAAACAAGAACGCCATGCCCCTTTGCGTATCCAATTTGAACAGGGATATAAGGCATTCATCAATGGATGGCTGTCTAACCAGTATAATCCATCCTCCATGATGGGTAAGGAATGGCAGAGGGGATTTGATAGAGCCTACTTTGACAACCTAGACTTGGTTAAAAAGGGGCATTAGTATAATGGAGAATGCAAGGGTCTTCTAAGCCCTTAATACAGGTTCGATTCCTGTATGCCCCTCCAAGACGCATGGGAACTGCCAGCAATCGTTAGCCAAATGAGGCTTTCAATCGTTGGACAAACAGTTCCCAGCCGTGTTGGTGGATGCACAGACTGATGTGCGGAGTCCGTTTCCGTTCAGGTTCGGATGCTTTAGCGTGTTCCTATAAGCCGGAGATCAGTACCGGCCACCAACAACCTACACGCATGGGGATTGAGTCGCCTCACCTTGTACCAGTAAAGTGGTGCCGTCATAAGCAAGGGCAGTCCCCAGCCGTGTTGGTAATCCTGTGAAAGCGTTGCAAAGCTGTCGGACATGTTCCGTCTTTAAGTGCATAGGCAAGTGCCAACAACTTATCAAGCTCTGTTAGTTAAGTGGCATAACAGTTGATTTGTAATCATCTATCGGCAGTTCGATTCTGTCACGGAGCACCACATCTTATACTCTTCTGCTAGCTAGCCCACCCTTAGCCAAGCCCAATCGTTTAACATTCTTTGGATATTGTGAAGCTGGGCCTTCGGCTCCTTCAAGCTTTTGAATCACTCGCTCTTCACCACCAACAAGTCTGCGAATAGCATCAGCAGCTTCTGTCATCTTCTTCACACTGGTTATTTCATAATCTTTATCACTAGATAATCCCGGCTTAGCTATCTCTCTTAAGTTTTTCTTAAGCTCAAGTAAGGCTTCTGCTTTATCTGTTGCTCCAGCTTGTTGTAGTGACTTAGCTGTCTTCGCTAGCAAGTCTTGCATATCAAACTGAAGTTCTTTATTTAACAACCTCAGTCTACCAATGGTTGTTTGGTTGCTTTCAAAGCTTGGTAACATCCCTTCTTGCAGGGCTTTCTTCCCACCTGTATGTCTAAATTCATTCAAGAAAAGAAGCTTGATGTTTTTATAGGCTTCATTAGCAAGCATCGCTTGTTCTTTACCAACACCTAAAATACTGTCATATTTATTGGCAATTGTTTCAAGTCTATTTTGTAAAGTGGCAGACACATCTTTTTGTTTCTTAAACAAATCAAAAGTTTTCTGTACTGTAGCTGGATCAGCTTTAATAGAGAGCTTCTCAGACTCAACAAAAGCATCTTCTGTTTCTCTAAACCCAAGAGATCTAGGCAATCCCAATGGTCTAGCAATGTCAGGAGAACCAGTAATTGTTTGAGCAATTACATTCATGTCCTTCTTCTGATAAGATGTCAAAGGCATGTTCACTCTTCTGAACAAATAATCAGCATAAGGTATATCAACAAATGATATATTCTTGGCCTCTTCACCACCAAAACCCTCATCACTGTAATTCAATCTCAGGTCTTTGGTGAAGGAAGTTGCACCAACATCAAGCTCCATATGCTTCTTACTATCAATACCTTGTGGATCAAAGAAGCCACGCTTTAATTTAGCAGGTGTTCTTTCTGTCATAGACCCATGATAGAGTCTTACAGGTGGACGATCTTTATATTGCTCTCTCAAATCATCAAGTCTCTTTTGATAGTTAGTAGCAAACGAAGTAAACTCATTGATATCAGCAGGGTTGGTTAAATCAACTTCCCTCTTCTTCATTATTCTGTAATCGCCTTGAGCAACAGCAAGAGCATCATCACTGATAGAACCCATTTCAGGAAGTTGTTTCAATGCGTTGAAAGCAGTTGTTCTAATGTCTTTTATCTTTGACAACACTTGTTTTTTTCTGTCGGTGTCTACAATAAAGTTAGGCTTATTTAGATTTTCTGTTGTAGAAATATCTTGATTTTTCTTAGCAATGTCCTCAGCCAACAAAGCATCATCTGCTTTTTGTAGTTCTTCTTTGGACAACTTTGTGGTAGGCGGTGTAGGAAATGTTTCTGTAGAAATCTCCTTCATCGTAGCCAACAAACTATTTTGATAGTCTTGTGGGAAGTCAGCTTTATATTTATCCAACTGATATTGCGACCCCATCTTTGTCTTCAACAAAGACTCAGCTAGATTCATCTGCTCAAAGGAATAGTTTTTAGTGGCTTCTAAGAAGCTTGGAGCAGGCTCAGCAACAGCAGGGGCCACTGGTGTAGGAGCAGCCTCTACCACAGGCTGAGGAGCAGCCTTCTTAGCTGGTGTCAGCAGAGTATTAGTTTGTTGAACGGCAGGAGCTACAGCCTCTGTGGTGGTTTTCTTAGCAGCCAATGCCTTGGCTTCTTGCAGCAATTCACTAGCAGACTTCTTGAGGGTTGTGCCCACCACTTCACCAGCAACTTTAGAAGCAAGACCACCAGTGGCAAACCCCGGTTGCTTCTTCAAGGCAGCAGCAATGGCAAGGGCTGACACATAGTCTTTTGTCTCAGCCAAGTCTTGCTTCATGTTCTGTTTATAAAACTCAGCAGTGGCTCTCTTAACCTCTGGTGCCAAAGCACTATACTTCACCTCAAATATACGAGCCTGTTTGCCTTGTGCAAAAGCCTCAGCCTCTGATGTTTTAACAGCAATGTCTTTGGCATTCTTCTGCACCCAGCCAAGCAGATTCTGCATAACAATCTTCTGAGTGTCTTGACCAGCTTGTCTATAGAAATCAGTGTCTCTAACAACATCAAATGTTTGCACAAGCAAAGGAGCCATAATCTTACGAGCATTGGCATCCACAATCTTATCCCCAGTGGAGGTAAAAATTTTATTGTTGGGCACTTTGAGCCGTGTGATTTCTTCTTCCAATATTGTTGGAGTTTGTTTGATGGTGATACCAGTAAACATCTTCAACGGGCCAGAGTCATTGAAAGCTGCCTGCTCTCTGGTGGCTGGCTGAAATTCAGGAAGCTGTTGCTTAACAACAGGAGTGCGCTTCATCAACTGCTGTTGAGCAGAAGACAAGAAGCCTTCTTCACCAGCAGGAATTTGATAAGCATCTCTAGGCAATGTCTCATCTCTATCGATGGCACCAATGATGTCGCTAAGCTGCTGTGCTGGCACTAAGGCTCTACCAAAATATTCACCTGCCCACTCACCAAAGAATGTAGATATTTTCTTATCAGCACTACCTTCGCCTGTCTGCATGTTAGACAGTGATTCAGAAAACTTATCTCCCAACCAAGAATAGGTTCCAGCAGGAGCTTTAAATCCTGTCATTGCTTCTAAGAATTCTTTTGTCTTGAATTCATCTGTTCTACCTTTGTTAAATTTAACAAGGTAATCGCCAAGAGCTAGGAATGGAGCCATAGGGAACAAAGCCCTAGCATCCACCAAGCTACCATCTGGATTTTTAATGTCATACCAAGAAGTGTCTTGGTTTTCTTCACGATATTTATAGGCGGCATAGATGGCAGAAGTGCCTACAGCCCCCTTAGAAACATTCTCCAAGCCCTGTGTCAAATATCTCTGTCCTGCCTCATCACCCTTAGCCAACATGGTGGCACCCTTGGTAACATCAGCAGCCCCAGACAGCATGCCCATAGGGCTGTGCTTGTATGTCCATGTCATGGCATTAGCCATAAAGCGAGGGAAAGGAATGACAGTGGAACCAATTGGGCCAAGCTCTTCTATAAATTTAACAGCATGAAACATTGGCCCTTTGGTGGGCATCTTGCTGAATGTAGCAGCAAGTGCTTCATCTGTAGCATTTTTCAATACATCAAACGGCACATTCTTTCCCTGTGCCAGTACATCATACATGTCTATGCCGACACGGCTGAGTTGTTTCTCAACAGAGGAAGTGAAGATGGCCTTGCGGAAGAAAGCGTCCTGTGCCACATTGAATGTGTTAGCAATCTGGGCCACTTTAGATAGCTCATTCACTCCTGCCTCACCTGCTGTACGCAGGATGCGGCCTCTCAGTGCAGGGGAACCAGCAAGCAAAGCTTCTGTAACATCTGAGGACAAGTCTTTCTGCCCCAGATAGAAGGCTGTTCTGACAGCATCCTCATACACACCCTTAACACCACCAGTGAAGCTGCCTGTCAAAGGCTTACCGCTGCCTAGCTCATAGGCTGTCTTACCAGCCCTGTACAAGGCTGATTCAATGGCCTCTGAGGCTGTGCCTAAGGTCACTACAGCAGCGCCAGAGAAGCCGTTACGAATGGTGGTGGCAAGTTGTGACACCATCAAAGCTTTAAGCTCTCTGTCCACACGCATGCCCAAGTCTTTTAGGCCAGTGAAGGCTGATGTGAGAGCATTCCTACCACCATACATCAGATCAACTTCTTTAGCTGCTGCTGGGTCAATGCTCTTTAGTTTGTTTTGAATACGAGCCAACACTGAATAAGCCTGCAAGGTACGACCAGCATCCCCTGCTGTTGTCCTGTTCATTCTGGCAAACTCTTCTGCTGTCACACCAGCCTTAGCCAAGGCATCTTCCAACACAACATTGTCAATCTTGTCGATGTTCAAGAAAACATTCTTAACAGCATCGCTCACCTTCTGGTCAGCGGCTGGTGCCAAGTCAGGAACACGGCTCCATATCTCACCAGCAATCTCTGTGGCTTTCTTATTCACATCATTTCTGATTTGCATCTCAGCAATGGATGTAGGCTCTCCCTGAGCATTGAGAAGCTTCCTGCCCTCAAAGATGTCATAAGCGTCTTCTAGCGCCTTTTCTGTGGGGTCTGTGGCCTTCACCTCAACCTTAGGAGAAACAGTCTCTACGGGCTTTTTACGGCCTTCTAAGACATCTTGCAAGGCAGTTGGTCTTCCTCTGGCTGCTCTTCCAGCAAGCAACAAAGCTCCTGTCTCCAATGTTCCACCAACAGCGCCAATGGCACCAGCCAAGGCCACCTCTTTACCACTCACTCCAGCATTAACCTTAGCTTCCAAGGCATCAACATCAGGCTTAATCTTATCCTGATCTTCTTGAGTGAGGGTGGGCAATATATCTTTTATCTCTGCCAACTGGGCAGCATCTGTAGTGATGGTGCGTTTCTGTTCCAATACATTGGATACAGCAGCACCTCCTCCTTCAACAACAGGTACAGCAGTGACAGCAGTGGCCCCAAGTCTGCTAGCTAGAGCAGCTTTAAAGCCTTGTTGTGCAGCCTTCTGCAAGAAAGCAGACTTAGCCAATGTACCAGCACCTAAAGAGATGGCGGTGGTGGGGTCAGACAATACACTACCAAGCACATCTAAGACAGGTTTAAATCCTTGTTGTCCTTTGGGAGAGAAAGCACTGGCTGTGTTTTCAAATAAGTCATAGGCATCTTTTGCTTTGAGCAAGTCTGCTCTTGATGCACTATTGAGATAACTAAGTTCTTGTGTGCCGCTGATTAAGTTACCAGTGGACAACATACGCATGTGGCTAGCCCAACGCTTTACATATTCTTCTTTGGATTCGTTAGGCAAAGGCATGCCTTGCTTGCCAAACCTAGCAACAGCATAGTCATTAATCTTTTTGAATGTGTCAGGGTCTTGGTAAAGCTGAGCAAAAGGGGTTTTTCCTTCCTCTTGCTTTGCTTTCTCTTCTAATATTCTTGCTTGTCTTTCGTCTAGAGATTTCTTATCTTGCTTTCTAAACACGCCAAAGGCAGCACCACCCGTGCCTTCAACGGGCTTAGAGATGGATGCTGTTTGTCTGAAAGTCTCAAAATCATTAGCAGTAATTTCTGCCCTATCTCCCATAGAGGGAGAGGTAGATTGTTTAGTTGGGGGTTGTTGAGAAGTAACGAAACTTTCAAAATCATTAACAAGTGACATGATGTTCCTTAATCTACAATCGTATAGTTATTTGCTTTCAAGTCTGATATTACTTGTTCAGGAGTAACCTTTGGTTGGTTAGGAAGAAGCTTTTTATTCTTATCTGCTACAAAGTTATTAACATCAGCCATTGTGACTTTCTTAGTGGCAGCAACAGGTGGTCTAGCAGCAGGCGCAGAAGCAGGGGCTGGTGCCAATGCAGGAGCAGCAGCAGCAGGAGCAGCGGCAGCAGGTGCAGGTGCAGCAGCAGGGGCTGTAGCAGTGCCTGCTCTAGGCGCAGCACTAGACCCACTAGAACCTGTTCCTGTTGCTGGTGGAGGTGTGACAGCACCAACAACTGGCTTACCTTCTTGGTTAAACTGAATGCCAATAGAAATCATTGCATTCTTATGCATGTCAGATTTGGGCAAGCCTGTCTTAGGGTCTGTAAATTCAGCAATGACAGCAGCCCTGCCTGAGGCTTGACCTTGACGAAACAGTTTTTCACTAGCCAAGTCTTTTGGTTGCAACGAAACTGTACCATCTGGGTTTTGAACAGAAGCAAAGCTACCGGGAGGCAACACATTCTCAATGGCAGATGTCATTGCTCTACTAGCAATAACAATGTAGTTAGCCTGAGTAACTTTTTCTTTGTCTTCGCCGGGACGCTTCATAAGCTCTTGTCTCATGCGAAGCTCAGTGGTGAGAGCAGTTTCTGTTTTAGTATCACCTTGCTTATTGGCAGCAACAATCTTGTTAGCAAGTGCTGTCTGAATGTCTGCCTCAGTTTGTTTAGGATCAACTTTAAACATATCTTCTGCAAGTTTAAATCTAGTGGCATTGGTATTTGCTGCTTGAATCTTAGCTTCATCACCAGAAGATAAAGCATCTACCAAAGCAGACTTAGCTTCATCCAAGCGTTTGTCAAAGCCAACAGGTTTAGCCAACACACCTAAATTAAATGTAGCCTGTGTTTCTAGCGAAGGTGTTTTATATTGAGAAGCTCCTCTCAACACATCAGGGGAAACACCCATAGCAGCAGCTTGCCTATTAAAAGTTTCTTCTGCAATTGTTCTAGAGCGTCTTTCAAGAAGACCTAACCCTTCAGGAATCTTTTGAGCAGGAGCAGTGACAATAGATTTATCAATTTCATTGTTAATTAAATCTTTATAATCTAGTCCAGTGGCTTTTCCTGCTATTGTTACAAGTCCATTTGGGTCTACTTTACGGGGATCAAAATCTCTTTCTTTACTGACTTGAGCTAAATACTCCATTACACCGGGATTTTTTGCTGTTTCAAATAATTGATCACCAGTAAGCTGTGGAAAAAGACTCCGAACACGCTCAGCATTACTTGTTAATTTATTCCTAAGCTCTTCCCTCTTAGCTTTGTTGTCTTGGTCTGCTTTATACATAGTAGCAAACTGAACCTTAGCAAGCTCTTGAGCTTCTTTTTCATCTTGTTTGAGTTTAGATGTCAATCCCTCAGCAGCACCACCAAGAAAAGACTTTAACATAAAGCTCATATTAAACCACCTCTTTTTGTTTACGAGCCATTAAACCACCAACAGGCTTTTCTTCCTTAGCTGGTTCAGCAGCAGCCTCAATCTTTTTTATGGCTTTCTCTACAGCCAACCTAGCTGTTCTATTAGAAACAGTGGACTCTCTATCGTAATCGTCTGGATACATCACAGTTTTTATATCATTGAGCATGGCAATAGACAACAACATTTCCATAATGACAGGCATAACCAAGATGCCTGCATCCATTGTATGTCTTCCTTCACTTACACCAGTGAGCATAATTGATTGAGCAATAACAGAAATAGGCACCTTAGTTTCTAAAGCATCCAGCATATCATCCATAACATTCTCAGCAGAGAAAGCAATGATATAGCTATTAGCAACATCCATAATGTCTGTATATTGTGGAGGTTGTTGCCAAGGTCTGCTCTTCTCAGGAGCAGTCCAAGATATTCCCGGAGCTGTATATGTAACTACATCAGGAGCAGGTATATTACTTGTTGCCATTTAGTGCTTCCTCTCTAGCTTCTCTAATGCCTAATACAACACTAGCAACAAGCATAATATTCTTTTCTTCTCTTTTAGTTTCAGGCATGGCTTTATCTTTAGCAGATATCAAGCCACTTCCTTTTTTAGATGACTGCTTATTTTTAATAATCATATCTATCTTACTCATGTAGTTTTTGATGTGTTGCATAATACTTTACTTACCTGAAATTATATTTTTAAGCCCTTTAAGAGCATCCAAAACACTATCCATGACAACTTTGCTACCACCACCAGCCATCAAGCTAATGCTTAGCTGACCAATGGCAGCAGAGAAAGCAGCATCAGCATTAAACTCTGCTGCCTTAATGGTTGCATTAGTTTGTAATGTGGCTACAGAAATTTTGTTAGCTCTATCATTAGCGTTGTCTGTTGTCTTCCAAGCACTTTCTATTTGGTCACGATAGGTTTGCGAAAGCTGTGCATATGTTGATGCTTGCAAGTCTGTATAGTTCTTAGCATTCACAGCAGCCATTGCATTTGTTTCTCTGGTGTTAGCCATAGAAATATCTGCTAACAGTTTAGCATTGGCAACATTAATCTGATTAGACATGGTGGCATTAAACTCAGCCCTGTCATTAGACTCCTGAGCATTAAATCTCACCATCTCATCAGAAGCTGTCTTATTAAAGATAGACACTTTGTTTAGCTCAGCAGCATTATACTGTGAAGCTGAAAGAGCCAATGATGCATTAATCTTATCTGCTTCTAAAGCATTGGTTGCATTGGTGGCCTTGGCTGCATTAGCTGCTGCCGTATCACTGATAATAGAATCAGCAACTTCCTTAGCCTTGAACAAACTCACCTGTTGTTTGTTGTCTAGGTTCTTCAAGTCCATAGCTAAGAAAGCTTTGGAATTCTCAACGGCAACCAGTTGTCTATTGTTTAAGTTGGTTGTTTCCAAGTTAGCCATTTGTGCAGCTTTAGCCAACACCACAGCATTCCTAGCAGACAAGTTTGCAATGTCCATACTGCTAGTAATCCTTGCATTTTCCAACGCAATAGTGGTGGCAGCGTCAAAGTTTTTATTTGCAATGTCAGATATCTTAGCAGCATTCAACACCTTAGCTTTGAAATTATCATCAAAGTCTTGTTTAAGGAAATCAGCCCTTTGTTGAGCAACAAGAATGGCTGTCTGCTGTCTGTTGGACAGATTGACAAGGCCCATGTTCTCAAACACTTTAGCATCAGCTTGTGCAATTGGAAGAGCAGCTTCCAAGGTGGCTTGAATGACAGCCTGTCCAGCCAAGCTACTAGCACCTAAGCCTCTGGCAGTAAGCTGTGCTGTGACAGCCCTGATGGAAGCAGAAGCCCAAGGAGGAGGAGCCTTAGCATCAAAATCTGTAAGCAGTTTATTAAGCTGACCTTGTGTGGTCATCTCTTCAGTTACAGTGCCTTCGGCTGCTTTAGCTTTGGCTAGTGTGTCCTCTACTTTAGCCATGTCAACAGCACTACCAGAAACAAGCTCACCTGTCTCTAATTTTCTATCTGCTGGTGCTATCACTTTAGTAGCTGTTCCTTGTGCTGCTTGCACACCAGACAACGCTGTATCTTCTGGCTTCATGCTGGCAGCAGTGGCTTGTGCTTTGTCAGACACAGTGCCTTGTTCTGCCGCCACTTTATTTAAGGCAGTTTCCACCTTACCTTGAGCAGCATCAGTGGTGATGGCTGTAGCTCCCACCTTTGTAGGTGCTGTCACACCAGTGGCTACTACATTTGGGGTAGTGGCTGTTCCAGTAGTGACAGTACCAGCAGTGACTACAGCAGGCTTATAAGCAGATACTTCTGTACCTGTATTAATAGCACTTCCTATGCCAGCCGTTGGTTTAGTTGGTTCAACAGCACCACCCTCAGCATAAGTTCTTCTGCTTAAGCTATCTTTTCTTCTTTTATAAACAAGACCTAAAGCTTCTGCAAAAGCAGAGGTTCTATCCACTGTATTATCTGTTACTGTAGTGGTGGTTTGTGCTTCTTCTTTTTTCTTGTCATTCAAGGCAGCTTTAGCAAGTGCTGCATCTGTTAAAGACATCTGTTTTGCCACACCAGCATCTAAAGCGGCTAACCTAGTTTCCATAGGAAGAACAGGAACACCAGAAGAAGTGACACCAGCAGCACTAATATTTTGTGGATTACCTAATGCATCTACTCCGCTATAACCTGCGTCTAAAGCACCTATTTTAGGCACAGTGGAAGTGCTTGCTACTAGTCCCTGACCTCCCCCTGTACCAGAACTTGAAAGCAAGCCATCAGGAGCATTAGGAGTAGTCGGTAATTTTAATCCTTCCCCTGCTTTACCAGCAAGTTCATAAGGACTAGAAGCAGCGGTGGGGGTAACAGACATGCCAGTGCCAGCAGGAGCCACACCAGCAGAAGCTAACTCAGAAGCCGTTGTAGCTCCCGCAGCCTGCGCTGCTCCTGCCTGTGTCAATGCTGTATATTCAGCGGTTGTAGCCCCGGCAGCACCCTCAGCAGCAGCAAGCTCAGCAGCAGTGTATCCAGCAGCGCCTTCAGCGGCAGCAGCACTACCAAAAGCACTGAAACCACCTGTCATATAGGCAGCAGTGACAGCAGCCACTGTGGCCCAACCACCGGGAATAACTTTATTCACGGCTTTATCAATTTCAGAGCCAACTTGATTGATACCTTTTTCTATTGGCTGAAACACAGCAGTGGCTGCTTGATTGGCAGCTTTCTCTACTGGCTGAAACACATCAGTGGTTATATCCGCAGCTTTTTGATATACTTGTTGAATAAATCCCATTACAAACTCACTTCCGCTTTGTAAGTCGCATATTTTCCTTTATTAACTATTTCAGTAGTAAAAGGAAAACCAAAACCTTCCAGTAAATTTATTGATTTTGGATTATCAAAAAATGTCACTGCCTTTTTAATATTTTGATTAGACATATTTTTTAAAAACTTTGAACAGTTTCTAATGAGTCTTTCTTTAGTTTCAGCATTGGCTGAATGAAACTCAATAACAGTGTCTCCAATATATTTATAGATGAACAGGGTTGCACCAATCTTACTTAATTTAGTACCACTTTTAATTAAGTCTTGCAGCCCATTATAATATTCATCTACAGTCATGCTTTCATTTTTATAATTCTTTTTTAAATCAGCAGCTAGTATTTCTTTAATGTCTTTCAAAACACTGCCCTCCAATTGTATTGCTCTAAATCGGAAGGAACAATCTTAGCTCCCTTATAGTCTAGAGCCAGAGATAGCTCTTCGTTTTCATTGAGGCCATATATCATAGTAATACCAGACTGCTTTACTTGTTCTATTAAAGAAGAAGCGGCATTCATCAACACTTGTTGCTCATCTGTTGTCATCAAATAAGCCCCAACAACTTTGGGAGCTAGCTTCTGCATCACCATAATTGTGTCGTGTTCTTGTATGATTAAGCCGTCCCCACTCTTCATAAGAGCATTAATACCAGCCACCATTTGAGCAGGCTCCCTACCAATGCTAGCAGCATATTCTTGGATAATTTCTGACGGCTTCTTCTGTCCTTCTGGAACAACACCACCATCAGCATAGCGCCTAACGACACCACCCTTAGCCATTCGTTGACTAAACTTGGTGGTGATGTCGGAATAGCGTTGTGCCTCAGAAGGAGCAGACATCAGAAATTCATCAAACTTCTGCATTGGCCCCTCATAGCCCATCTTTCTAGCCACAATCTCTCGCTGTGTAGCAGTGAAGGTTTCTTTCATTATTTAACCACCTTAAACATATATTTTACAAAGTCTGGATTGTCTTTAAACAAAGCCAATAGCCCTGTTGCCGTACAATGTACTTGTCTTTCTTTCATCTTTGTTTGCATCGCATCATCAATGGCATGTAATATTTCATGTAACAAAGTGTCGGCCTCTAATATCTCAGGCTGATTTTTCTTTATCATTATCTTCAATGCATCACTATCACACTGTCCTAACAAGTCTCCATCAATGAAATCTTTCTGGTCTATATTATAAACCCTGCCAAGTATAACAACAGATGAAGGCATTGTCATGTTATATTTCCTTAGACAACAAGCCCCGGCAGATACACTGTCTTACCATCTCGCTTAACTGCTGTCAATGCCTGCCCTTTTAAATTGGCTGGGTCATAAGACACATGCACCCACCCGCTGTCAGGAACTCCCTGAGTATAAAATTCTAAAATCACCTGAGTAAATTTCATGTTCTCAGTAATCCATTTAGCCAAGTCACCATTAGCCACACCAATTATTTCAATATCAGCAGCTTGGCCTTTGCAATGGTCACTGGTCTTGCTACCACCCACTGAGGCATTCACCTCAGGAGCACGATAGCCACTGTTAATTTTAACAACCCTATCGAAGTGTTCACGCACAGGCTGCAACACCTTCTCAGCCAGCACCTGCAAAGAAGCAACTACTTCTGGTGTGGGGGTGTTGTCCAAGCCCTTACGCAGGGCTGTCTCACTCTTAATTAATTCAGACAATGAAAAGTTTTCTGTTAGCTGCATTATTTAATACCCTTAACTAAAGCATCTGTTTTGTCCTTGCTACCTTTGGAACTACCAAAGAAGAAGTTAAAGAAACCTGTGAGCACTGTACCAATTAATACACCAATGATGGTGTCAACAATGCGAGTGTTGGCTTCTGGAATGGTATAGAAAGAAGCCAGAGAAAAGAAAGTCATGGCAAATATTGACCACACAGAGGTGAACAGATAGAGGAAGTTTTTAGCAAACCAATCGTCTTGCTGCAAAGCCACCTCTTGCATATGACGGGCACTGGCCCTGTCTTCATTCTCTAATTGAAACTGCTTGAGATCTATTTCAGCAAGCTTCATAGCAGCTTCTGGGTCAGCTTGAATGGCCTGTGTCACTGCTTCAACAGTGTCAGACACACCAAGCTTGTCAGCCATAGCTTTAACAGCCATGCCCCCTAATGGGCCAGCAACAATGGTGGCTAGACCGGGGGCTACATTCTTTAATAAGCCAGCTAAAAGATCATTCATTTTTGTTCATGCTTTCTTCAAGTTGTTTGCGAAGCTTTTTACTTTTTTCAACTTCGTCTTTTGTTTCTTTCTTAGCTGTGAGTATGTCAAAGTACATAATGCCCATTAAAGGAAGCATCAAGACAAACACCAGCACCATAGAGATAAGAGCAACTAAAAACCCCATCTTGTTTTCCTGTCCATCACTAGCAGACTGAAGAACAGTATTAGGTAGAGAACGAAGAACAAGGTCACTGCCCCGTAAATGGCTTTGTCCTGTATTGCGTTTATTACTTTTCTGCGTTGCCATTCTATTTCACGCTCTTTCTTTTCCTGCGCTAGTCTAGCCTGCTCCTGTTCTTCCATAATAATTACACGCATCTGATTAACTCTTGTGTATAAGTTACCTAGTTCTTTAGGCGACTCATACACCATAATGCGTCTTATCTCACTACCTAGCTTTTCAAGCTGTGTCTTTGCCAATTCTCTGTTAAGAGCAGCCTGCATAATATTTTGGCTTGGGTCATAAACACTTTTAGACTTAGCTTCTTCTTCTCTTATGTGAGCAGCAAGCTGTTCTTCCAGTTTAAAAAACTCACCTAAATTTTTAGCAAGATCTGCAACAACTGCGTTCTCATCCCATACTACAGGTTCTTGTTTCTTCTTTGTAGCAGGCTGTGCAACTTGTTCAACAGCTTGGGCCTCACTAGGCTTAGGCTTCTTCTTAAACCATCCAAAGAAACCACCAACCTCAGAGGCAATGTTTTTAACATCGTTAACAGTTTTTTGAACATCGGCAACAGTTTTCTTAGCCTCTGCAACTGTTCCCTTAACTTGCCCATATAGCTCACAACCTTTGCGAATAGCTGCGACACAGCCATTCGCCATTGCCAATATTGTAAGGGGATCAATGGCTTAACCTCTAATGAAGTAATGGCTGAGAAAGCCCATAGCAGAACTAATAGCCGATATGATAGCCATTCCTATCCATAAACCACCTTTGCTTTGATTAGCCAAAGCAAGAAGCTGATCAATAGATTGTTCAAGCTTATCTATTTTCTTTTCCATAGCCTCAACCTTGGCGGTTAAGACTCCATAAGCAATGGGGTCTATTTCAGACATTATTTATTCCTTATTCCCAAGGCACACCTGTGGCTGTCTTAGGTGCTTTCTGTTCAGCAATTTGTGCTTCCAAAGCAGCCTCTGTGGCTTCTTTATTCACAGATTCCCACACCCAACCCAACACATCAGCTTGAGTCAAAGAATCATAGGAAACAGTGGGTTCGCCTGTCCATGAGCAAGTGTTGATAACAGATGCTGAGTAGTCTCCATCTGTTGCAACTGCTTGCCAGTGGGCCGTAGTGACAAAATCATCAGAGGTTTGTCGGTCGAGTTGGGAGATAGTCCAAGTAATCATGCTGACTCCAGTGCAGTGATACGGGCGGTGAGAGTTGTGATGAGGGCTTGTTGTTCTTGGATGGCCTTGACCATACGAGGAACTGCTTTTGACCAATCAACAACCCACAAATCTTCTTCCTTTTCTGGAACAGTTACCATTTCAGGAATAAAATTAATTGCTTTTTGAGCAACAACACCATAGTTAACGTGGTTTCCTGATTCAATCAAATCATATTGGTCAACAGGAAAATTAACAACGCTTTGCAACGCTGAATTTGCTGGAGTTACATTTGTTTTGATTCTTTGGTCAGATGTAATGTTGTAAGAAACTTGTCCTAAACCACGGTTGTACGTGATTGAACCTCTTGAGGTTGCACTTGTTTCTGTAAAAAACTGATGGAATACGTTATTTCCAGACGTTGCCTGTTGCCATGCTTCTAAACATGGCTCTCCACCAGTGCCTGTTGCCGAAATGGTTCCTCCAGCAGTTCCAAAAACATTTAATTTTCTATTTGATGCAAGAAGCGTACTCGTAGTCCCCACCAGCAAGTTACCGCTGGAGTCGATACGGGCGCGTTCATTGCCGTTGGTATATATACTAAATGGATGATTGCTTGCTGTTCCTGTGTACGCAACGGAAGACAAGCCGTTTGCCACATTAATTAATGTAACTCCATTGGTTGTGCTATTTAAAACTGATGCCGCAACATTACTCTTTTCAAGCGTCAAAAGTGCATTGCTGTCATACGCCGTTGTACGCCCAATAGCAAGCAATCCGCTTGCATCAAGGGTCATTGCTTGGGTGAAGGTGACTGTGTTTCCTGCTGTGCCAGAGGGGGCGTTGTACCACTCATGCTGACCATTAAACTGTCTGTATCGACTTGCGTAATTGGTCGCAATATATTTGTAATCTCCAGCACTATTTACAAATGTATTTGTCTGCACATGAGCCACTTGAGCATTGTTTTGTGAACCAAAAAATGCTTCATTTATTTGCAAACCTTTATAAACACTTATCCAAG
>Ga0214921_10002837_pt1 | contig 27434 bp, 27 predicted proteins | sample LL1505_MetaG_FD_177992 | JGI IMG/M metagenome (GOLD analysis project Ga0214921, IMG submission 177992) | Freshwater microbial communities from Lake Lanier, Atlanta, Georgia, United States - LL-1505 | ecosystem: Environmental > Aquatic > Freshwater > Lake | place: USA: Georgia | collected... | reverse complement strand
TATGATGAAACCCGATTTTTCAAAAAAATGTTTTTATTGCTCAAAACAATGGGGTTCGGCTGGTACGTAACCGGTGCAGTTACATGTGTTGCCCACACCATGTTTGTCCCGTATTGCATAATGCTGACGACCATGTTTGCATCATGCTGCAATTCCGCGCGGTACGAATACGCGTTTTATAAAAAATACGGAACCATTTTTTATTCCCTGGAAGAATTCAATGAATGGAAAAATCAACAGTTGCCTAAATTGAATGACGCATTTGACGCTGCCGAGGTCATCATCAAAATGTGTTTTTTCATTGCATCGTGGCCGCTGAAACTGACAATATATGACAATCGCACCGGCACATTTTCAATTTGCGAATTGGACATGTCGGTTTTAAAAATACACGCGGTAGTCACACTAATTGTTTATTCGTGCGCGATACTTTTATTTATGTGCCTATGGTGTTATTTTTATAATCCGAATCGGAATCCGAATCCGGATCCAAGTCCGAATCCAAGTCCGAATCCAAGTCAAGTGACTACAACATATGCAATTTACATGAATGTAAATGAAAACGGCCCAAACGCAATTGAATGCTGCATTTGTTTAAACAAAAAAGCAGAACCGTGGGTTTCCACCCAGTGTGCCCACGTGTTTCATCGGGATTGTCTGTCCGCTTGGAGCCAAATCAATGCAACCTGCCCGATTTGTAGAACGGGCCTGGCATAACATACAACCAACAACGAGTCGGATTGCAAAAATTATTTTATTCAAGATGAAATTATTTTCTAAATGTATATTATAACCACCAAAACAAAATGCAGACACCACAACGCACATCAGCCCAACGACGCATCTCTGACCTCTTTAATAAGGTGTATAATGAAGCTGATATGTCCGGAAAGATGGTTGCTGCAAACAAACTTGCAAACACGAGGGGTTTTACCCCTGCCAATGAAGCTACATTAAAAGACCATATGAATATGTATGATGCAACTAGACCTACTTCGCATAAACGGTCTGAAGGTTTCATACCTCACCATCGTGGCGGCAAACGTCGTCGCACTTGTCGCAAAAGGATACTAAATAAAAATATGAAACCAATGCATAAATCAATGCATAAATCAATGCACCGTGGTCGCTGCGGCAAACGCCGCAGCTTTAGGAAATATTGAGTGAAACGCGGGTCCTGAGGATACGAAATATATGCAAAAGTAGTATTTGCATATATGCATATGCATATGCATATGCATATTTGACACAATTTAATAATCTAAAGTTGCGGATTCACGCGTCCGGGCAGTCCGTGCCCAAACACAATCATGTAGATCAGCACCGCGGCCGCAATGCAAATGCTACGGTTCTCGGCCACTGCCTGGGATTGTTTAAATACCAACAGCATAATGGCGTACAATACGATGCCAATGACGACGGAATGCAGCACCATGGTTGAACCGCGTTCGGACATTTTATTCGGTATGAAATGGATTTGCGATTATGGTTTACAGAGAGAAAATAAACCCGATTGTTGCCTCTAAGCATACAGCTTCGTGGATGTCTCCTCTCCCGTCACGCGCTTAATGAACGAGTCGCCGTCCAGCAGCTCCTTCAAATGGTCCATGTGCTTGTCCCGGTGCCGGAACAGGAAATTCACGATGGCCGACATGGGCAGCTGCTTGTCCTTAATTGCCGCGTAAAACACTTTGAACGCGTCGGCGGTTGCTTCCGCCGTGGCATAGTGCTTGCCGCCGAGCATGTCGCGAAAGAGCTTCTCAATCTCCGTCCGGCTGGGGTAGTTCAGCTCCACGATCAGGTCAGTGCGCCCTTGACGCAATAACGCGGCGTCCAGCTTCTCCGGGTGGTTCGTCGTGATGAACACGATGAGCCCGTGCTTGAACAGCACGCCGTCCAGAATGTTGAGCAAGTTGCTGAACGTGAAGCTCTGCGTCTCCACCGACGTGCGCTTCTCAAACAGGCAGTCAATGTCTTCCATAAGCAGGACGGTCTTGGGGTCAATGTTGCGAAACGACCCCTGAACCGTGGCGTTGTCCATGTCGCGGCTCATGCTCATGATGCCCAGGTTGTAGTGAATTTCGTTGCACAGCGCTTTGATCAAGCTCGTCTTGCCGCTGCCCGGCACGCCGGTTAGCAAGTACGTCTTTTTGTACGGGATGCCGAACGCGTCGTATTCCGCCTCGCTGTTCAGAAAATCCGTAACGTCGTCCAGGATGCGCTGCTTGACGCGCTCGTCCATGTAGACCGTGTTCAGCCGGCGCACGGGGATGCGACTGTACGTGTTCCACTCGCTGTATTTGTTGGTCACCGAAATGCGCAGCTTCTCGTCGCTGGTGTTGTCAATCTCGCTGGCCAGCTTGTAGAACTCCACAAAAGAATCGGGGGTCGGCGTGCGCACCAGCAGCCGGCGAAAAAACACCATGCCGTCGCAGCTGGTTGGTCGCGGATTCGCCTCCTCCCGGTAGTCAATCTCAAACGCGTGCTTCTCGTTTTTGGCATCCGTGAAGATGTATTTGTACTCGCCAAGACCGATAGTCATGAATAGGGAATTGAGCGGGTCGCACGCGGCAATCGCCGCATCTGCCGCCACTGGCACTTCTTTTTCTTTTGTTTTTTCGTCAATTATGCTCTTGGCTGAATTGTACGTTCTCCGGTTGAAGTACTCGTGCACTTCCATTCGGGCTGGCATTTCCGGATTGGACCGTGTCGTCAACGAAGCCGCATTCCGGAATAAATACAACAGCACACGGTTCTGATAATACCGCGGGATTTCGTGTTCGTGAATGGACTCTGTCATTGTACGATATGTTTGTTATCTCATAAACATATCATGCCTTTAAATGCGTTTACGTTATGATTTGGCGACATCTTCATTGGGCATTGGCATTTTTTTGCACTCCTGCATCCAGTTCCTGCTCCTCATCATCCTTCTCTTCCTTCTCTTCCTTCTCTTCCTTCTCTTCCTGTTCATCCTTCTCTTCCTTCTCTTCCGGTTCCTCATCATCCTTCTCTTCATTATATTCCTCTTCCTCTTCCTCTTCCTCTTCCTCTTCTCTACTGCCATTACCACACCTACTACATTCTGATTCCATTTTACAATCACTGCACAGCCAATCGCAACAATCCATGCATCTTCGTCCATCGGACCCGCGATTCACGCTACAATTGCACGAATCACACCTTCCATAACAGTTACACAAGTTATCATCATTATCTTTGCATGCATCGCACATGACAACGCAGCAGTCTGAACAAACTGTTTCAAACTCTTCATCACGAGGCTCGGCTTTTCCACAGCTGAAGCACGCCATTCCCAAATCCAACGATAAATTATAATAAGTAGTTTATGACATGTTTTTATATCATAGCATATTATTACATATTATTACATAATAACATCGCATAAATATGCCCGACGCAATAACTGATGCAACCGGTGCAATTGACGAAATAGTCGCGCCGAATAATATATACACACCGTCCTTAGAATATTTTCTGCAAAGAAAAGGCGAAGAATGTGAGGCATGGTCTAATCTTCATTTGATGGCTCATAAAAAGTTCAGAAAGAGAGAAACTATGTTTAATTTACCAATTATCACAATAACTGCATTTATTGGATTCGTATCGGGACTCAATTTGAGTTACGAATACATTCATTTAATTCTAGGAGGAATGAGTCTATATGCCAGTCTTCTCAAAAGCTATTTTTCGTATTTGAAAATTAGTCAGAAGAGTGAAAATCATCGGATTGCATACATACAATACGGGCAGATCGCAAATGAGATTCGCGTAGAACTCGCGCTGGAACCGAATATGCGCAAATCCGGCGGCGGATTGATTGATTTAATACGCATTAAAATGAAAAATTTACTTGAAGTATCCGAGATTGTAGACAATTCTATTATTCATGATTATCTCTCAAAAACCGAAACCACAAATCGGAGTGATGTTATGCATTGGTTCACCCAAGGACAATCCAAGTCGCGTGACATGAATGAGGATGATGATGTGCTCGGGCGTCCGCATGTATTGAAACTGGCCAATCGGGTTGAATCCTATATTGACATTGAAAAAAAAGTGCTGCGGTTGCCCAATGCCGGACGCAGCATGTCGTCACCGAATGCGAGTAACCTCAGCCTGGGTAATATGCATAATATGAATAATATGAATAATATGAATAATATGAATAATATGAATAACAATGTTAATACAAACGTTAATACTACTAGTACCAGTAGTACCGATTCTGAGTCTGGGTCTGTGACGGGTATAATGGTATAATATTTTCTTGACTTTCTCTCTTGTACGAAATTCAAGAAACTGTTTTGGACCGACATGATGGACACAAAGGCCTTTACGGTCGTGCCTATGCGGCCGCATTATGTCCCCCTTATTCAAGGGGGGTTGAAGGGGGGGTTGAAGGGGGACGCATGTCCCCCTTAGTATTCCGGTGTGTGCTTTTTGAACAAGCACCCATGCGAAGTTATGCCGACCAATTCATTTATTATCGCCGCGTTTTGAAATTTGCAATTTGCTAACCAAATTTTGACGATGCAGAAATTTTTTTTGGGCGAAATGGTGATGCCATTCACCACGGGCAGCAACGTCTTGTTGGCCGATATGCAGTTGCCCACCAACGCGTATGTCAGTTGTCGCCAGCATTCCGGCACATCCTTATTACTGACTTTGTACGAGAAACATCCTCCATTCCGGTTTCTAACATCTTCCCAAATAGGCGTGATGCCCTCCCTCATTAAAAACAACATACAGTTCACGACCAACTTGGGCGGCAACATTTCGGTAACACTCACCGCTTGTTCTACCGTGTTGAAGTCATACAACTTAATGTAACTTTTCAACGACCAATCGGTGTCATGTGGCAAATGACACCACAGCGTCCACCCTCCTGAAAGGGCATGATGATGCTGCGTCTTGTTTGCGATCGCGGTTGGTTCGGTTGGCACGTCTGCTGAGGTAGAGGTAGAGGAAGAAGATGAAGATGAAGATTCCTTCATGTTGTTCTCAATACCCATAAATTAACTCTACTTTTTAAATTGATTTGTGTTGTAATTTAAATAATCAACGGGATAATGCCAGCTTCATTTTATGATTTAAATTTATCAGGTTCGCATTTCGGATATCTCTCTTGTCCGCCGCCCCCCGTTTCAATTGTGCAATATGGTTCGTTAACCATTGTGGAACGGGGCGGCCCATGCGCTGCAGTTGTCGCAAGTATGATTGAATCCAGGCTGGTAACACAAACGGTGCGGGCGTAGGTGCGGGCGTAGGTGCGGGCGTAGGTGCGGGCGTAGGTGCGGGCGTAGGCGTAGGCACAGGCGTAGGTGCAACAAATACCCCGTCTTCTAAATTCAACGATTGCCCACTGGTTAAGCTCGTGAGTTGGGGGAATCGCCCCACGCGCTCTCTGCAGCACACGTCCTTCAACAAGTGTTTCCATTTATACCCGGTCCCAGGGTTTGCCTTGAGGGATTGCAGCAGCGAATGCGTGAGCGCCCCCGCCGCCTGACCTCCCAAGTATGCATCCGCACTGGTTTGTGTGTCCTGGCACCCGCTGATGCAAAACACTTCCCCCGCGGTTTTTGCATATCGTTTAAATTCGTAACTGGTTTGACGCAGCGCCCATGCGGACGGATCATACGTGCTTGGAAACGGCACCGCTGTATTGATCAAGTAGCTGCTGTCATCAAACTTGTGACGCAGATCGCACCCGGTGCCGCTGTGACACATGTCCAAAACCATGTACAAGCGCGCGCCAGCTGGCACACGGGCTGCCAATTCGGACCGCACCACGTCGTCGGCGATGAGTCCGGCACGGTCGTAATCCAGCGGGCAAATGCAAGAATCTAACCCGCTCTCTTCATCGCCGTTACTATCGCGCTGCAGCGAACCGTGCCCCGAATAATGGAACCAAAGCTCGTCGCCGGCGCGCACGCCTTGTAGCAGTTCCTTGAATGCCGCCAAAATGTTGGCGCGCGTGGGTTTGCGGGACGCGGCGTCGCTTAATACAATCAACGAACCGGCCGGATAGGACCGCGCCGTCTGCAAATACGCTGCCACGTTATTGATGTCGTTTATGCACCCGCGTAGCTCGTTTTGAGTGCCAACATAGTTGATGCCGATCAGCAGGGCCCGTTTCATTGTTATTGTTTGTTTTGAATGTAATGGTATAATTGTAACCCATATTTTATTTTTTGCACTGTTTTCAAAGCCGCACGCGGCGCACTACCCGATGCGAATGGTGCTGTAGTTGTAGTCATACAACACGCGAATGCAGTAATTATCGTCCTGTTCAAATCCGGCTGAAATGTACGGGTAATCATCCATTTTATACGCGGCCATGTTTGCAAAATGGTAACTGGCGGGATTGGCGGGGCGCGAATACAGGTTGGTTTTTGAAATGTAAAACACAGACACGTTTTTTATTTGCCCGTTCACGTGCATGTTTTGCGAATCCCGGCGCAGAATGAACGTGTCGTTGTTGCGCACATGATGCGCGTAATTCAACACCATGAGCTCGGTCATGTGTAGTCCCAGAATTTCCTTGTACTCCTTCTTCAACAGGGTAGCATACATTCGCTGCATTTCATTGATCTGATTCATCGTCAACTTAGCTGGGATCAAATGCGCCGTTATTTTTATATTATATACATGCCATAATATGAAACATTTCAAAAAAAAATCCGCAAAAAAAAAAATGATATTTAAATAAACCCCGAATCTTGCACCTCAAACCCTGTAACGGAAACGTGCAAATAATTGTGAGGGTGCAGCGTGTGCAGAACGGCGTTATGGTCCACGCATTTGATAATGTAATCGCACGCGCCATCAGGGGTCACCTCTAATCGTACGCCGTGATTTTTCAACATGAACCATTTTAAAAATGCGAAGTCCAACAATTTGTTTCCGGCCACGTAAAAATTATCCGGGCTTGCTAAATTCAAATCGTACTCGGTGCCTTTGTATTGCAACACAGTTTCCATCATGCGATGCTCCACCGGAACAAATTTGCGTTCATAAAAATGCACTCCGTCAATCAAGTCAAGCGGAAACCCGTCGTATTTCATGACATAAACCCCTTCAGAACGCGCGTTTGGAGGGTTCAATGCATTTACAATTGTATTTAATGTAGGCACTTCACTTAGCACAAAATCAAATTGCATAGTGTGATTTTTTATACGATTTATAAGTTCTGAAATATCCTCTTCAACATCTTCGTCGTCTGTGTTTTGGTCGTCTTCGTCTTCGCCTTCGCCTTCGCCTTCGCCTTCGCCTTCGCCTTCGTCCTCGTCCTCTGTGCACTGGTCTTCTTTTTCCTTTTCATTTTCCTTTTCATTTTCATTTTCATTTTCTTTTTCCTTTTCCGGTTCCTCTGTATCTGAAAGCTGCACATTAATGACGTCTCCATCCACTCCTCCGGCGTAGCGTTCATCAAGTTCTTTCACAAAACCGAGAACGGATGAATATGGGGATTCAACTCCATTTTTAATAACGCGAATGCATACGCGCGACGAATCTGCGTCATTAACGGACAAACTGTCATATTCGCCATTTGTAACATGTTTCAACGCCGTATTGATATAGGGTAAAACGTATTTTTTGATACCGCGCTTGGTCTGCGTGAACGCAGATATGCAGCCCCATCCAATGGCGATAGCAATGTCGGCCCAATCATTTGCAGTAAACGATCTGCAAAAATACAACCCGGCACCAAATGCTAAAACCGTGTATACCTGAACTGAGACAATGTTGTACAATTCTTGTTCATCACATCCGACCAGCTTTCCCGATGCATTATACGTGCTTGTAATACAATTCATTCGGTTTGTATTGTTTTGATATTTGATATTGAAAAAACGCGTTTATATTGTTTCAATTCAAAATATTTATGTTTTTCCAGATGGACTGGGACTGGGTTGGGCGGTAGAACTTGGTTTGGGGGTCACACTGGGGGTGGGGGTGGGGGTGGAACTTGGTTTGGAGGTAGAACTTGGTTTAGGGGTGGCACTTGGTTTTGGGGTGGGTTTAGTTCTGGACCAAATATAATAGTATCCACCGTGATAAAATGGACGAGGCCATTTACAATTGGAACCGGTTATATTGCTGGCAGTTACTCCATCCGGACAGCAACCAAATTGTGTCGCAGCACATCCGCCAAGGTCTTGGGAGTTGTAAGGAAGAACCGTTGATTTTGATTTATGCGTTTTGCGAGGATCGGGTTGTGCTTGGAGTTGTTGTTTACCTTGGGTCGGGTTTAATCCAAAAACGTAAAGTAGAATGGTGGTCACGTACGTCATCATGATGAATGGAATGAACACGATGAACCACGACAAAATGGTGAGCCCGCCTATGCAGAGCTGGTTGAGTAAAATAGTAAAAATAATCATAACAATAATTTTCAAAAAGGCGCTGTTTTGCTGCCCCCTAAATAAATCAATTAAAATGTGAATAATTGAAAACCCGAGATAGAGTACAGCGGGTGGACATAATGAATCTATTATCATCGTCGTCGTCAATATAACATACATGCATATATTATTTTGAACCATTTCGTGAATCATGGCGCGTTCCTTTTTTTATTTCAGTTTGGAAGACCTTGTTTTTTTTGTAAATTTTGCAACCCCGTTTTTGAATTCACCAATGATTTCACCCACTTCATCGTTTTCGTATTCATAAATGTCGCCGTTCGTTTCGTCATTGGTGACATATGTTTTCCCTTTAATCTCAACTTCAAACAGTTCAAGTTCTGATTCATCCGCATCCTCTTGTTCCTCCTGTTCCTCTTGTTCTTCTTGTTCCTCCTGTTCCTCTTGTTCCTCTTCCTCTTGTTCTTGTTCCTCTTGTTCCTCTTGTTCCTCTTGTTCCTCTTGTTCCTCTTGTTCCTCTTGTTCCTCTTGTTCCTCTTGTTCTTGTTCCTCTTGTTCCTCTTGTTCCTCTTGTTCCTCTTGTTGTTCCTGTTCCTGTTCCTCTTGTTCCTCTTGTTCCTCTTGTTCTTCCTCCTGTTCTTGTTCCTGTTCCTGTTCCTCTTGTTCCTCTTGTTCCTGTTCCTCTTGTTCCTCTTGTTCCTCTTGTTCCTCTTGTTCCTGTTCCTCTTGTTCCTCCTGTTCCTGTTCCTCTTGTTCCTGTTCCTCCTCTTGTTCTTGTTCCTCCTGTTCCTGTTCTGGTTCTTCTGCTTCATATATTGCAGCAAAATCGGCGGCTTGTTCGTTTTCATCTGTTTCGCTTGTATCTACTCCCGTAGTTGAATTGATGTATTTTGCAATTGAATCAAGATTTGATGCATCAATTGGAGATTTGTCAATGATTTCCAACTGTATGGTCTCTTCTGATTCTTCCGACGGGATCAAGCGACATTTGCAGTTTTTCTGTTGTTCCAGTAATAATTTTACAAACGGGATTTGAATCACCGCGTTGTGCGTTTCTTTGAACAATTCGTAATCCACCAGAAGATGTGCAACCTTGGGTTCCAATGATAGTCTCAATTCATCCAATAAAAGTGAAATAATTGGAGAGGTTAGAGATCCTTGATTGGCAGTCATGTTTTGTGTCGTATCGTAACTACATGAATGATCTACCATTTGTTTAATATGATTTATAATACATTTTAATGTTTATTGTTTACAAATTATAAGTAATTAAAAACTTACCGTATTTTATAATATTAGCATGTCGTCTGATTCTGCTGCTGCTACTGCTGCTACTGCTACTGCTGCTGCTACTGCTGCTACTGCTGCTACAATAAAACTTCCTCCATATTTGCAGCACCTTGAACATCTTCAGGGGGATGAATTGAAACAGGCCATTCATAAGGAGTACGTGGGGCAAGCAATGGGATTTATTTTGCGTCAAACGGATTATGACGAAGAAACTGCGTTCAAGAAATTATGCGACTTAAAGGATCCCGTGAAAGTGGTTTCGGAGTATTTGGGGGTGAAACCGAGACTGGACTCCCCAATACAATCAAAAAATCAAATGAAATACGGAGAGATACGCAAATTTATGGATTTTGGAGCTAGGCAATACAATGCACAACGCAGGCAATAAATAAAATATTTAAGGTATATATGCACAAACATGCCGATACGCACAAGGTCAAGGCATATTCGTTCATCGCATAGTATAACAAAAAAACACAAGTTAAATAAATCCGAATTGCGATTGATTTGTAAAAATGCCCCGACCAACGTGTTAGAAAGTTTTGAGAAGGAGTTTGAAAAGTCATTTACGCACAGTTTGAAGAAGGAAAATGCAAATGTTCAAAAATCATTGATTAAAATTTTCAAAACACCGTTTGCTCCTTCCAAATTTACCCCACAAAATGATTATTACACGTACATAAATTACAACTGGATACACAAACAAAAAGACATCATTGGTAAAAAATTCTACGTTCAAATGGATAACTTTAGGATAACCCAAGAAAAGGTGTATTATGAACTGATGGACATCGTGAAAGAATACATTAAAAACAACGACACTGCCAAATCACACGCAATTAAAAATTTGTACGAATCCATGCTGCATTTGGACGACGCAGAAGCCGAAGGCCAAGTGTTGTTTACCCAAAAAGCGTTGGAAAAGGCAATAGAAACGGACGTGAACAACAGCAATTTGTATTGGGTATTGGCTCAAATTAATCAAAATGAAGTGTTGTCTTGGGGCTGCCCGATTTCATGGACTGTCTCCAAAGATCAAAAAAAATCATCCGTATACCGAAGCACGATTTCGCCGCCCCAATTAACCATTTATGATTACACGCTCTACATTGAAGACGAGTCGGTGGACGCGGAAACCAAGAAATATCGGCGACTTTTAAAGTCCAAATTTTTGGAGTACGTGAATGCAATGTTTAATGCGTGCCTTGGAAAGGGGCACGGACAAAAGGCCAGCGATGTTTGGGACGTGGAGTATGAATTGTTAACCGCAATGGGCTGCGAGTCGGTAAAGCATGAGAGCAACGAGTATTACAACGTGGTTACCAAAGAAGAATCATTAAAAAAGTACGGATTTGACTGGACCAAACTAGCTACTGAAATCGGTTACGAAAAGGTTCCAAATACGTTCATATGCACGAACCTGAGTTATTTGAAATGCATCATGACAATTTTGACCAAGGACGGGGCTTGGAAAACGCCGAAATGGAAAACTTATTTCATGTACATTGTATTCCGCCAAATTATGCGTTTCCACAATAAGTGGCGGTTAATTTATTGGGAGTTTCACGGGAAATTTGTGAGCGGACAATCCGTTCCTTGGCCGGATGAAATTTATCCCATATTCGGGATGTCGCTGTGTTTCAACACGTTTTTAACAAATGAATACGTCCGACGTAATCAAAGACCCGAGCACATCGCGTACGTTACCAATATGGCAACTGATTTGTTAACCGTGTTCAAGCGAATCATTAAGCGCAACACGTGGTTGTCCCCGAAAACAAAGAAATACGCGCTGCTGAAACTGAACCACATTCAATTAATAGTAGGCAATCCGACGCTATTGAGGGAAGACCCAATTTTGTCATACACCAACCGCGGGGCTTATCAAAACATTAAAAAAATTGCTTGGTGGCGCACCAAGAAGCTGATATCCATTGACGGATCCGCTTACGAAGGCGATATTCCAATCATTGATTGGGAACAATTCAAGCTGGTGGGATCGCAGGCCTACGTTGTGAACGCGTATTACACCCCGGTTGAAAACACGATTTACATTCCTTTAGCGTATTTGCAAAAGCCGTTCATTGATTTGGATGAACGCGGAATAGAATACAACTTGGCGCACATTGGGTACACGCTGTGCCATGAAATGTCGCACTGTTTGGACGACGCCGGAAGCAAATACGACCATAAGGGTAATTTGTACGACTGGTGGACGAAGGAAGACCGTCGTCAATTCAACCACAAGGTTAAGGACGTGGTGAAACAATATGAAACGTTTGCAATGTACGACGGAATTAAAATGGACGGTACATTAAGCATCGGTGAAAATTTAGCCGACATTTCAGGGTTGACCATCTGCATGGAATACTTAAGAGACTTTCAACAGAAGAATGATGACATCGTACCAATTAAATCGGCGTCTTTTCAAATATTTTTCTTGTACATTGCATTCCAGGCCCGCCAAAGAATTCTGGACAAGGCAATTCAAGCACAATTGAAAGTGAATCCCCATCCGATGGATAAATATCGGGTGAACTGTCCGCTGGCTCGTTTGGAATTATTTAGGAATATTTACAATATAAAGAAGGGCGATAAAATGTATTGGCCTTCCACCGACTTTTGGTGAATATGATGTGGATTACGAATACGGTTAAAATGCAATTTCTATTTCATTTTAAATTTTTTTTTATTGTGCTATTACATAAACCCAAATTCATCATCATGGCCACTCGTTCTCGTTATCGCACCGTTTCTCGCACCGTTTCTCGCGCTCGCGCCGCTGCTGCTTCTCGCGCCCGCACTGCAAAGCGCGCCGCCCACGCCGCTAAGAACGCAGCTGTATCTGCTTCCAAGGCTGCCTCCAAGGCCGCCCATGCTGCCGTCTCTGCTTCCAAGGCTGCCTCCAAGGCCGCTCACAAGGGCGCCTCCAAGGCCGTTGCCGCCCAGGCTTCTGCTGCTGCCTCCAAGGCCAAGGCCGCTGCTGCCCATGCTTCTGCTGCTGCTTCCAGGGCCAAGCATGTTTCTTAAAATTTAATTTTAAATATGAAACGTGTTAAATTTAAATTTAGCGAATACGTTAAATTTAATTGTGATTTTATTGATTTTATTGATTTTATTGATTTTAGTGATTTAATTGATTTTAGTGATTTTAGTGATTTAATTGTGGTCCAACTACCCTTTCCAACTGGCATAGTCCGTTTGGTTTTCGCGGGGAGCAAATGATAGATCCGGATTTTGGGGAGTAGGCGTTTTAATTACGACCGGTTGATAGCATAGCTCAGGGGGTTTAAGTTTGAATGCGCAACCCGCCGTGTTGAACACCTGGTTGTATTTTTTCAGGTTGTCATCCTTTATTAGCGGCATCATTCCAACGAGCTGGCACCCGAATATTTTCGCCGCATGGAAATTTACATTGGTCTCAAACGGTGGATCCGGAAACACGATGCTCATGTATTTTTTGTTGTGCTCAATCAGTTCCTGCATGTTGGGCGCATTCTTCACTTGCAGTTCGTATTTCAGCACGTGCATGAACGGGGACGTGGCTCCAATGTTTATGTACTGATGCAAGCAATTCGGAGAAGTTTTGTCCTTGCATCCATTTTTCACAATTGGATTGGACACATCCACCATGATGATCACCTTTCCCATGAATTTTTTAATCGGGATCATGCCTAAATTCTGCCCGCCAAATTCGTAGTTGTATTCGGGTTCAAGCAGCCGGTTTTCGAATTTTTGAATGCACTCAATGATGCGTTCTATGAATACATTGTTGGTATTTTTGCTTTTGATGCGCAGGTTGATCAGCAGCGGATCATTTGAGTTGGGAGCAAGTGAAAATGCGCGTTCATTGATGGTATTGCACACTTCCATGAAATCCAAATGGTTGAACGTTTCGGTGTGGCGAAAATTGTTCAATTGACTGGACGCTGCCACGATCGGCAAATCATTTAGACTGTAAATTTCAAAATCCAGGCAGCGATAACCCTGTGCAATCGCGTATTGCAGCGCGCTTATGTCCACGTAGCCGTTTTTCCATTCCCCTAAACAGCAGCAATTCAATGCGGTTTTGATGTAAAAATTGCGCAAAGGATACTCCTGCGCATCTTCATTTATGCCTTGCAAACGAGTCGCGGTTTCATCCGTGTTGAATGAATTTTTTTGGGTTTCTTGCAACGTGTATCGCATGATGAATAAATAAGTCAAAATGGCAATCACCACCAGTAAAAAAAACAATCCGCCGGGGGAAATCATGCCGCTTATAGACGAAACTGTTTCGCCAAATTTGTTTTTTAAGGCATTCGCGGCAATGATTGCATTATCTGAGGGGGAGACTGGATTCATTATGGTTGTTACTGCGAATGTGATTGTGCTTGAATGTATGCAAACACAAATATAAATATAAATAGAAATGGATATTACATTATCAGTATAAAAAATAATAACAACAATATATCAATAATACATCAATACCCAATCGCAAACAAATGACGGGTGGATTACTAAACCTTGTTTCTTATGGCAATCAGAACGTGATTCTTAACTCCAACCCCAAAAAGTCGTTTTTCAAAACCACGTACGCCAAATACACCAATTTCGGCATGCAAAAGTTTAGAATTGATTTCACCGGGCAGCGCAACCTGCGCATGAGCGAGGAATCGCGCTTCACGTTCACGGTGCCGCGATATGCGGAGCTGCTCATGGACACTTACCTCGTGGTTACGCTGCCCACTATTTGGAGCCCGATTTACCCGCCGATTGCATGCAACGACGTGTGGCGCCCCTACGAGTTCCGCTGGATTGAAAACCTGGGCACGCAAATGATAAAAGAAGTGGTGTTCTCCGTCGGCGGCCAAATTCTGCAGCGCATGACGGGCAAGTACTTGCTGGCTCAGGTGCAGCGCGACTTGAACGGCACGAAGCGCTTCCTCTACGACAGCATGACCGGCAACACCGCGGAGCTGAATGACCCCGCCAACTTCTCGGGGCGCAAGGGCACGTACCCCAACGCGTATTACAACACGAGCCAGCAGGGGCCGGAGCCCTCCATTCGCGGTCGCAGGCTCTACATCCCGCTCAATGCGTGGTTCTGCAACAATAGCCGCTCCGCGTTCCCGCTGGTGGCGCTGCAGTACAACGAACTGCAGGTTGACGTGGTCATGCGCCCCGTGCGCGAGCTGTTTGTCACGCGCGATGTGACGTATCCGGCCACGACGCCTGCTCAAGTGGCCCGGGCGCCCTTCATTCAGCCCAACTTCAATGAGCCGGAGTATCAATTTTACCGCTTCTTGCAGCCGCCGCCGAGTGCCGACATCACGACGGCCGACATGTATTCCGACAAGCGCACGGACTGGAACGCGGATGTGCACTTGGTGTCCACGTACTGCTTTTTGTCGGCCGAAGAGTCGCGCGTGTTTGCGACCCAGGAACAGAAGTACTTGCTCAAGGAAGCGTACGAATGGGACTTCAAGAACATCACGGGCAGTCACCGCGTGGAGCTGCAGAACACGATGGGCATGGTGGCCACGTGGATGTTCATGTTTCAGCGCAGCGACATCAACCTGCGCAACCAGTGGAGCAACTACACGAACTGGCCTTATATGAACGTGATTCCGACCGACGTGGTGCTTGCCTCCAACGCGGGAACCTACAAGAACCCGTGTCAACCACCGAAACCCGCGAACATTGGTCCCGGCGTGGAGCCGGATGGCACGACGGCAACCGGACTGTATGTAACGCAGAACTACAGCGTGGAAAACCAGCAAGAAATCCTGCAGCAGCTCGGCATCCTGCTGAACGGCTCGTACCGCGAAAACCTGCTGGAATCCGGCATATACAACTACGTGGAAAAATACATCCGCACCACGGGGTCTGCCCCGTTCGGACTCTACATCTACAACTTCGGGCTGGATGCGAGCAATGCCACGTATCAGCCCAGCGGCGCCATCAACACGAGCAAGTTTTCCACAATTGAGCTGGAATTTAGCACGTATACGCCGCCGCTGGACCCGAGCGCCAATTTTTACACGATTTGCGACCCCGAAACGGGCATTCCCGTGGGTGTCAACAAGCCGCAATGGCGCATCTACGATTACAACTACGACCTGACCGTGCTGGAAGAGCGGTACAATGTGATCACGTTTATTGGCGGCAACTGCGCGCTCATGTACGCAAGATAATGCAAACGTGCAACTGCAGCTGCCGATTTAGAACCACAACAATAAAAATATTATAATTTAGTATTATAATACTTAGCAGCAACATTTTGCAAATGGAATTTAAGTATTTGAGAGATGTGCCCGTGGAACAGCAATCCGTGTCATCCCCAAAAATTATGGATTATGTCAAATTGATTTTGAAAATATTGGCCGGGTTCATCCTGTTTTGTTGGACCAGCACGTCCAACTACTTGAACTCGCGGAACATTGACACCGATACCATGTATCCCATTTTGCATAATGGTGATGGTGTTAAAAACAATCTGTACGCAACTATGTTCAATCCTGGAGGGATTGACATGTCAAAAGAAAAAGAAATAAAAGAAAAAGTAGGAATGGCATGGTGGTTTGAACGCACCCAGCAGTCGTCCTATCAAGTTGGTGGCTTAATTTTGCACTATGTTTTTAACTTTTTCAATGGTTGGATAGGCAAAAAAGAAGAAGAAGAAGAAGAAAAAGGCAAACCCAAATCAGCGCTCCTTAAATTATTTTCATTTCTTCAATGGTTGTTTATATTTGGAATAGGATCAAACGCGTGCTTTGCAATTTTGTTAGGGCTCGTGTTCTTATTATGGATCCCTGGATTTTTGGGCGGGTTGACCGCATTTATGCCGCTCACGTATTATACGAATTCCACCATATTGAAATTAGCGTATAAAGGATTCCTCCTGTTTTGGACATTTGTGTGGATGTGCATTGTGGGTTGGGTCACATTTTTCCCCGTCATTTACGGATTTTTTCATTTGTTGTACCTCACATTGTTCAAACAACTGAAAGACAATCTAGCCGGGTTTGTTGACGTATTTATGAAACGCATGGGCCAGCTCATGTACATTTACGTTACGGTGGCGTTCATCATCGCAGTTGCATCCAAAGATTTGCCCAACGAAACCAAAATCACGGTTGCGGCAGTGTTCGGGGCATCGCTGCTCTATGCCGCATACAAAGGGTATCAAGCAAGGACAAGCGTATAAAGCATACGCAAAGCAAGATCGTAGAAAGTAATAACGTTTGAAGCATTTTGTAAATATAAATATAATCAAATATAATCAAATATAATCAAATATAATCAAATATAATCAAATATAATTATTGTCATAATCATAATAAACCCACCACTCCAGTTTTATTATTATTCGTAATTCGTAATAATAAATCGCACATCACCGTAATGCAACCGTACGTCAGCGTCTGCACGCCCACGTTCAACCGCCGCCCCTTCATTGCAGCCATGCTGCAGTGCTTCAATCACCAAACGTACCCCAAGGACCGCATGGAGTGGATCATCGTGGATGACGGCACCGACCCGATAGAGGACCTCGTGTCCCAGCATCCGTGCGTGCAATACTACCGATTGAATGAAAAGATTTCTCTCGGCAAAAAGCGCAACCTGATGCACGAAAAGGCGAGCGGCGACATCATCGTGTACATGGACGACGACGACTACTACCCGCCGGACCGCGTGTCGCACGCGGTGACCACCCTGCTGCACCACAAAAAACGGAAGACCGGCGTCAAACTGGCCGGCAGCAGCGAAATGTACATTTATTTCAAAACCGGGGAACTACGTGCCAAGCTTTGCGCCCCGCACCCCTCCTCCGAACCTTTCCCTTCAGACCCCACAACCCAATGCCGCGGCCAAATGGTGCAGTTCGGACCCTACGGCCCCAATCACGCCACCGCCGCCACGTTTGCCTTCTGGAAAGAGCTGCTCTCCGAACTGAATTTGACATACGAAGCGGACGCGTGCCTGGCAGAAGAGCGCGCGTTTTTGCGCGGGTACACCGTGCCCATGGCACAGCTGGACTCTATGAAGACCATTCTCGTGTTTTCGCACGAGCACAACACGTTTGACAAGCGCATGCTGCTGCAAAATTTGGGCAAACCAAACTCCGGCATGCGCGTGAGCGCAAAGGCGGTCACCGATTTCATCAAGGAGCCCGATCTGATTAGGTTCTACATGCGCGACGTGGACGCGGCACTGCAAACGTACGACCCCGGTCATCCATCCATGAAACCGGACGTTCTTCAACAAATCCGAGAGAAAATACAGAAAAACATCCCTTCATCCAATCCATTGAATCCATCCGATCCGAACGCAATATTAAAGACGGTGATCACATTCAAGGCGCCGGATGCGCAGGATCGCCGCATGACCGTGGAGGACTTGATACGCACAGTGCAAACGCAAGCCGAAAAACTGGAAAAAATGCGGGAATTGTGTGACAAAAAAATCCGCGAAAATTCGGATCTGCTTGCCACTATTAAGGGCCGCGACGAAGTCATAGCCGCGCAGCTTGAAACCATTCAGCGACAGGGTGCATTACTTGATTGCAATTCAATTCAAATATGATTTCCATTATAACATTTGATTATAATTTATTCATACTCATTTATTCGCAATAATCATCGTACTCATTCACATCATCTTGTACAACTTCGCTTGGATACGTGCATTTGTCCAAATAGCGCTGCATGCGCTGAATATCCAGTTTCGTGATTTCAAATTCTTCAATGATATCATCCATTGTTTTGTTGATGTCGTTTCCATTATTACCATTACCTGAAAAAACATTCAAGAAAAAGGCGAACAAATCTTTCTTGTCCATCCCGAATTTTTGGCACATCATTTGAATGAACAGGGAGTTGTTGTATTCGGTGCTGTACTTGGTAAGAACCTTCGTGAACCGCACCTCCGACGGGTTGAATTTCGGGCACGGGTTGAACCGTTCGTGATACAGCTTGTTGTTGTAAAACGTTTTAATCAGCGAGCTCATTTCGTTGAACTGCCAAATCTGTTTCTGAAACGTGATGCGATCAATGTAGTCCGCAAAACAAATGTTGTCCAGTGCGCGCTTGTAAAAGGCAAACGCATCTTCCTGGCGCGGCACTTTGGCCAACGCGTCCACCACGTTTTCATGCCACAGCAAGCCCACAATGGTGCGGTCCGTCTCGTTCATTAAGACCGAATGATCGCTCAATGCGCACGGCGTGTTAATAATTTTTTTCACAACGGTTTTACTGTCTTCGTTGTTGGTCTTTTGTTGAAATATGGTTTGAATGAGGGTGTTGCTGTGATTGTCATTGGATTCGTTGTTCAAAATGCCGCTAATGATGGAAATTTTGCGAAGGTCGCCCTGGATGAACCGGGCCACGTTTTTGTGCAGCGTTGCGTCGCGGGAATGCAGCACCGATTTAAGAATCACGCTCACTTGGTCCAATGCCGGCATCGGAATTTCAAATGTCACGCACACTTTCATGAGCTCCCGGATTTTTTTGTCCATGTGATGATTGCCGATGCATATGATGGGATTCATGGTCACGTCCTCCAGCCGCTGCTTCTTTGTTTTTTTCGGGCGCATGAGTTTGATCAGCGTGTTGATGCCGCCCTTGTCGCCGTTGTTCATGCCGTCAATTTCGTCCATCACAATGGCAATGCGCTTGGGTTTGCGCTGAAACATGGAGAGCACGCTGTGCTCGCTCATGTTGTGCTTTGTGATGAGATCAATAATTGACTTGTTTCGTATGTCGCCCGCGTCGTACTTCACGATGTCGTAATTAAGAGATTGCAGCAATTGCACCACAAATTCGGTTTTACCCACACCCGGATTGCCGTAAATGTAGATGCCCCGACGAATGGTGAGGTCGCCCTTTTTAGCTTGAAACTCATTCAACACTGCGGTAACACCTTCCACTATGCTCTCGCGTCCTAGCACTTTATTGTAATTTAACGGCGCTTGAGGCACCTCAACGGCGGCCGGAGGCACTTTTTTCGTTGCTCTTTTGTGATTTGACATGTCGCTGGTCTATATTAAGCATGTATAGTTACATGATATGTGTTCATTGTGTTTAATATTTGGAAAACCCAAATTATAAATAAAAATAACATCACATTGTATATTGTATATTGTATAGGAATTTGTACATTACAATGGATCCCGAACAAGGTGCTAGTTCATTTTTATCACGATTTAATTTTCAGCGGATTGTCATCCTGATCGCAATCGTGTTGCTGATTGTGTCAATGGTGTTCATTGGGCACGCGCTTTACAAGCAGTCCACCGATGTTACGTGGCCGCCCAAACCCCCCAAGTGCCCCGACTACTGGACCTTCAGCAACAATAAATGCATAAAACCACCCTGGATGAAGCCCGACCAGCTGCAATGTGAATACAACGGTATACCGAAACCGAGTACAGAATGTAAAGACGGAATGGTTCCGCAATGATTACTCCAATGACACGGGGCGGGCCGAAATACTTTATGTGGGTTGAGTTTCAAAATAATTATATGTGTATAATTCAATAACTTATACCCATTTGTGAAATCATTTGATGCCGCATCAACACTACTCAAATGCAAACGTTAGAAGTCATTCTGCAAATCAAGCCAACCAAGCCAACGGTCGCATTGATATTTTAGGCCCGACGGTAGAGCAGCAGTTCGCCATGTACGACAAAATCCCGAATTCGGACAAGTGCTCGTCGTTTCACGATGCCATGGTTGGCAACTGGGAGAGCACGCCGCTTAGCACCGCTTTTTTTAGCACCCGAAACATGCAAGCCGTGCAAAACGCGCTGCGCAACGGGGTGTACTCCATGTCCAACGGCGCATACTTGATCGGGCCGCAAGACTGCGACAACCTGAAAATGATCATGCGCAGCGTGTTTCTGCAGAGCGCCATGAATTTGGCAACCGACATTCCCGGGCAAATCGCCGCGCTCAACAAGATCGTGGTGGACATGTTCGTGCCGAAGCTGTGCAGCGAAGCACGGGCGTACATTCAATACAAGCGCGATGCCAGCACCATGTACCGACCCATTGATCGCCCCATTTACTCCGCCGAAAACGACAAGACGCTGGAACTGCAGCCGTGGTTCTAAATCGGGGAACTACGTTCCCCGAACCCCTCCTTATCAGGGGAAAAAGCGCAGCGCCCCGAACCCCTCCCTTTTTCCGAAAAAATTGAATTAGGTTTCGTAAAGCATTCCAATAATTCAATTCACATAATTCAACACGTCATGTCATCGCGTGCCGCCTTGTTCAAGAAATCTGCCGCTCGGAACCACGAATTTGAGAGATATTTGACATCAACCGAACCCAATTCGGATGTTATGTTGGACTGCACCAATTGCAATTACGTCATCACCCTCCCTCTGTCCTACTTGGTTTCAAAACCAGGCAGCACTCGCCACAAAGGCAAGGCCGACACCATGCCATACGAAAGTTTCCGCATCATCAACGCCCAACACCGCGGAGGACATGCGCACTCGCTCGTTCTCATCAAGAGCCGCGCCATACAAACCAATCCGCACCACCTTGCCATATTTGAATCCAATGGACGCAATCAGTACTGCAGCGTTCGCATCATTGACGACCATGGTGCGAATAAAAATGTCACCAAGGATTACACCGCCATCTCCCCAGAATACAACATCAACTACGGATCCAACACTTATAATCCCGGGTATTGCGGCATTTACACCATCATCTGCGTCGTTGCATTTCGCCATTATCGCAGCAAGACCGGCGCATTGTGGCTGAGCAAATGGACCAAACTGCTGGCCCACATGAGCCGGCGTATTGACAGCAACGCCGGCAGCATGGGCGTCACCCTGGCAGCACGTGTTCAGGAAATCATTGCCACCACGCCGGCTCATTCGTTGGCTGAAAAGGAAATCGCCGCAGCCATTCGGTCCTGCCTTTCGGGCAAACCCTAACCACATGTTTCATGTTTCATGTTTCATGTTTCATGTTTCATGTTTCATGAATTCTACATTGAATGTAATCAATGGGCAAAGTTCAGACGACGATGGGTTCAAATTCTATTTTTGATTTTAAAATATCACTAAATTATATTATCACATGTTCTTCAGACGCCTTTTGGGTTTGGGACCGACCAAAAAACAAAAGGACCAACTGAACATTTTAAAAGAATATATCGTCCAAAACAAGGTTCAACTTGTTGAAAATGACACTCGTTATCCTTTTAAGCAATGCACCGATTTTGCAAAAGAAAAATCGTCTCGTCCTCCGCTGACCAACGAATATTTTTTGAAGGTTAATGATAATAAGTACGCTTATTTAGGCAATACGAGTAAGTTGGAATTTTTCCCAGACCATATTGGAACACAAATTGGACTTAACAGATTGTCACAAGATTATCACGAACAACTATATAATTTTTTGAATAACTATTTATTCATTAGAGTTGCACCACCAAGACAACTATTACCCCCTGAACAAAGAGGATTGCTTCAGGCGTTCATGCAGGATGCTGAGAATCGTGTACAACGAAGTAATGAAGAAGCATACCAAAAACAATTAGAAGATGCACAAAACACTGCAGTCCAACGGCGACTCCATGAAAATGATGATGACTATCAGTTACGAATGTTTTCCTTGGAAAGGAAACGAGAACAAGAACAATTTCTAGCTAATTGCGCCGTAAATTTTAGAACATATCTAAACTCACAAGTGGCATCTGGAGATTTTATGAATGCCTATATAGGACGAGAGATATTTAACATTTTAGTCACATCTATTGGCACTGAGTTTGAAAAAAGAAGGTTGAAGTTGAATGATTCCCAAATTAAAACAATACAAAATTATTATGCAAACCATGCAGACACAGAACAACTAAAAGAACAATTCATAGCTTATCTTTGTACAACACCAGAAAATTTCCTTTCCTATCATACCAATCGTACCAAAGCTAGGGTTATACTGGAAAGAGTATATTTTCCCCCATATACTAGCGTTCCAAGATATGATGTTCAAGGAGATACTTCTATTCCTAATAAATTGCAAGCACTCATTTGGTGTTTGGAATATTTTGAAGAGTTTTTATTAAAACAAGCACATGAAACTCGAACTCAAACTCAAAGAACTCAAACTCAAGGAACTCAAACTCAAGGAACTCAAACTCAAGGAGGCAAATCAAAGTCAAAGTCAACTCGCAAAAAACGGTTTAGTCATCGCAAAAAAAAATGCCATAGTCATAGTTATAAACATAAACGTCGGGCTCCTAATACAAAACAGTATTGTCATTGATGGTTTTTTTTGAACACATCACGTCGTATGTTAACAAAATAGATTGAAAGAAATATTAAGTATATATAAATAATTCGTTTCAAATTTATATATACACATCATATATCCGAATCACGATTTGATTTTTTTTGATTTAAAATGACTGCATTTTGGTTGCAAGATCCAACGGTGTTGTTCAACAATGCGGGCATTACGCAAATCATACCCACTGCGGCCATGACCCGCGAGGACAAACTGAATGCGATTAGCCGGTTGATCATTGTATTAACTATTTTGGGGTATTTGATAACAATGTCTTATAACATTCTTTTACTTGGCGTGGTTTCTTTAGGCATAATTGCCATTTTGAATAATGCCACCGAAAAAAACAACGCAATGCTTGCTCAAATACAGCAAGACAAACAAAATAAGAAACAACCATCCGGCACGAAGGAGGGCTTCGCAAACTACAACACGGGGCGCCGGCGCATGATGGCGGCCGAACCCGCGCCGTCCGGGCTCACGTTTCAGGCGCCCACCCCGCAGGACCCGCTGATGAACGTGTTGCTCACCGAAATCAAAGACCGCCCCAAACGCCCAGCAGCTGAGCCCGCATTCCATCCAGACGTGGAGGACGCCATCAACGAATCTGCAAAACAATTCGTGTCGGATGGAAATTCCGAGTTGGAAGACCGCCTGTTTCGTGATTTAGGCGACAATTACGAATTCAGCAATTCCATGCGGAGCTACTTTGCCACCCCGAATACCCGGATTGCCAACGACCAGACCGCATTTGCCAAATACTGCTACGGCTCCATGATTTCGTGCAAGGAGGGCAATTTAATGGCGTGCGGTCGGGCCAATCCCGTTCTTGGCTCCATTACGGGATAAAATCCGCTTGCGACTTTGTCAAAAAAATATTTAATTAATTATATATTGCACATATATACAATTAACTTTTTTATAACAATTCATCACTCATGTCATCCGCATTCGTTAAGGACTACAGTTTCAACAATCTCGCGCGCATCGGTGATGACGACTGCAGTTTAGGGCAGCGCGGCATTCAAAACACCGAAGCCTCCAACTACATGCTGCAAAACTTTTTTTCCAACGACTGCACCATGAAGCGCCCCATTGAATTTGCGACCAGCCAGCCCAGCGTGAACTACACCGGCGGGCACCAAGTCGGCGCCGGCGGCTGCAACATTGACACCAACTCGCAGCTGCTCATCGGCGGCAGCGCGCTCACGCACCCCCGATGCCGCATCAGCCTGCTGCAACGCCCCTTTGCCACCGTGCCGTTCCTGGGACGCGGACAGTCCAACCCGTATTTAGAGTCGCAGCTGCAGCAGGGCGACTACTTGACCAACAAGCGCAGCGTCAACCAGCTGTCCGAGCAGCAAATGTCGTGCAATTACCCGCTCATTCAGTCCATCGCGTCCACCATCACGAATCCTGCCAACCTGGTGGAAGGCGTGGCCCACGACGGCTGGGTGCGCGGCGGTGCCTCGTCCCGGGACATGTACTACAACGTTTCCCACGAATGCAAATACTAAAACCCATAAAAATAATTTAAAACATACGCCCTGAATGAATGTATGTATTACATTTTTGAAGAATTTGAATTTGAATTTGAATCTATAAAAACAAATGTACAAAACCGATTTTGTGTTAACATACAAGGTGTTTGAAGATATAGAGGACGACGAAGTCACTTCCGACATGCTGTATCAGGCGCAGTTCCTGCAGGTGTTTGGACTCACGGAGTACTGCGAGAGCGCCATCAACGCCGGCTTGGAATTAGTTAAGACAAAAACGGATGAAGTGCCGGAACTGAAGGAGCTCGTCATGCAGCACCCATACAACACGCCGGACACGCCGTTTGACGAGTTGTTGCCGCTCATGTTTTCCTACCCTTTGTTGGACGTGTTCCATTTATGCCTCATTGATGCATTCAGTACCGGATGCATTTCAAGCGACTCCAAGAACAAAGTGCTGCGCGCATATGATGCCCTGAATGGTGGTAGTTGAACACGCGCGGAGTATATTTATTTAGCAACTTAGAGCAACGTGCCAAATTATGAAATATAAAATATATAAATATATAATGTGTGTCTAATGTACGATTTGATTTCAACGAATACGAATAATGGCATCCACGCGAAACAAAAACACGTCCGCAAACTACTGTTTGGAACAACGCATGACCGCCCAATCGCAGAAGTACTTGGAATACCAGAACGGCGCATCGGGCGCAGCGTACAGTCCCGCCATTCCGTGCGTGGGCATCATGCCGAGCCAAATGCCGCGCGAAGCCTTCTCCCGCAACTCGGTGGACATTGAATCCGCCCTTTTCGGCATCAACTCCACCAATTTAGTGGAACCGCAGCAGCCCGTGGTTCCTAACCTCACCAAGCTCCCGGAAGTTTCGTTCTTCGGGCGCATGCAACTCGTCATGCCGGACCCGCTCGTAGTTGAGAAATCGCAGCGCCCATTCCCGACTCCAAGTTAAGCTACTTGAGGTAAATGCATATGCATATGCAAATACGCAATACGCAATACAAATGCGATATACCCGATTATAAAATTATATCCAGTAATTTTATAATCGCTCTGATGTCAATTAGTTTCAATCAATTGAATGGAACAACCGTGAGCGATGCCCGCGGAAACACCACGCTCGGAACGTTTAGTTTACAAGACCCGCGCGGATTGAACAACACGGCGGTGGGGTTCGGGGCGCTGCGACAAAACGCTTCTTCGGGACAAAACAATACTGCCGTCGGGTTGAACGCGCTTTCAAAAAATGCCGGCAGGGACAACCTGGCGATTGGAGAGAATGCGATGTTCAATCATGTAACAGAATCATCTCAAAACGCTGGTAACAACAATATAGCCATCGGAAATAACGCAATTCAATGCAACACAACCGGCACCCAAAACGTCGGATTAGGGAATCAGTCGCTCAACAAGAACACGGCCGGATCTCAAAACACGGTGGTCGGTATCGGAGGCGCATACAACAACACCACCGGAAACACAAACGCCGCACTGGGGTACAATGTCATGCTGAATAATACCACCGGGTCCGTCAATGTTGCAGTCGGAAACAGCGCATTGAGCAGTAACCAAACGAGTGACAGCAACGTGGCGATCGGCCACATGGCAATGCAGTCGCACACGACCGGGGACGGGAACGTCGCGATCGGCGAGTTTGCACTCACTGCCAGCACAACCGGAAACAACAACGTCGGAATTGGCAGCCAAACGTCGGCAAACGACAATAATTCGTGCATTTTGCTGGGGAATTACGCGCAAGCGTTGAATTCTAATGAGCTGGCAGTGAGCGGAATCAACCTGATTGTACCAATTAATCCTCCTGCAATCGTTGGATACATGCCAATTCGGATGAACAACTACAGTATCGGAAATTCACCCGGGATTCAGCTACAGCAATACTACATCCCGATTTATGCGGGTCCTGTCCCGCCGTTGCCGGTTCCGGAAGTAATTATTGCGAATCATTCCAACGGAGGGGTGGGCTTGTTGATCGGGTTTCCGTCGGATTATTCCGGGGTTACTAACGTCGTTATTAAAAACGGACCCTATTCAGTGTCCATTACCCCCCTCAAAACCACCGGATATTACGTGTTTTACGAGAATGACACCACCATTTGGACCGAGCTTGCAGGGTCATATGCAAACGTGGTTTCAGTTAACCGTAATTCCCAAATATGCAGCGGTGTCGCATTTGGTAACCCACTCACGTTTCAGTATACCATTAATAACGGAAATACAACCACGGTGACATACGCGCCGCTTGATCATAATTTGAAAGTTACCGCCGGATACCAGTACCAGCAATACAACGGTTTAACCCCTTTTAATCCGCCCGCCATGTTTCAATGGACTCAGATATGGGGTGTGCAATCCGGCACCGGCACTCAGTCCTATTCTGCCTGGAATAAAACAGGCATTTACAAGGAACTGTATCCGTACACTAATATTTCCGGTGTAATTGAATTGACTACCATTGCAACGCAACAGGGTACCAATAACTGGAATTTAACTACCACGTCAACAACCATTAATGTGTCGCAGTCGTTAACCATTCAGTTTGGAATCACCCTCACTATTCCGAGTGGCAGTACCTTCACGGTGAATGGAACTGTTGTAAACAGAGGAACCATTGACGTTTCCAACGGCGGAACCTTGGTCGTAATTGGCACAGTTGAAAATTATGGAACCATTACCAATAATGGAACCATTCATAATAACAGCAATAACACCATTAAGAATTTTGGAACCATTACCAATAATACTGGTATTACAAACAACAACGGAACTATCACCAACACCGCCAACGGTACCATCATCGGAGGAGTCATCAACAATAATGACCGCGGCAGTATCAACAACAATGGTATCGTTTCAACAACGATTACTAACAATGGCGGCGTCATCGTGAATTATACGGCTACTTCAATAACAACAGTCAACCCCA
>Ga0214921_10002835_pt1 | contig 27437 bp, 28 predicted proteins | sample LL1505_MetaG_FD_177992 | JGI IMG/M metagenome (GOLD analysis project Ga0214921, IMG submission 177992) | Freshwater microbial communities from Lake Lanier, Atlanta, Georgia, United States - LL-1505 | ecosystem: Environmental > Aquatic > Freshwater > Lake | place: USA: Georgia | collected... | reverse complement strand
CCTACGGGTTCTCAAGATGAAATCAATCAGATTCAATCGCAGCTGCTAGGCGATATGCCTCTCCCAACAGGCGCCAAGATCATGGGCTCCGACTCTTTAATTATTGGTCGTGGTGATGGATGGGTTGGTCGTGTCAATATCAGTGCCCTGCAAGGCGCTACCGATGTGTATGCATTCTTTCAGTCAGAGTACCCTAAAGCAGGATGGACAACGGTGACTGCAACTAAAGCAAAAACAAGTTTCTTGGTATTTACAAAGGGTGATCGGACCTGCGCTGTAGAGATTAATGAAGGTTCATTAACCGGACCGAAATCAATCATTACGATCACATCCTCGCCGAAGAACGCCAACGTGATTGCGCCGACGCGTAAGCCCTAGTTAAGAAAAGGATTTAAATACCGTTGGCACGGATCAAGCCAACGGCTTGTCCCTCAAGGGTAAAGTCAGCCTCAGCCGTAACAATAATGTTTTTGAACTCAGGGTTTTCAGCTTGCAGTTCAATGTAGCTCCCGCTTGAATCTTTCTTGCGCTGTAAGCGCTTGACGGTTACCTCATCATCAATTCGGGCAACTACGATATCGCCATTCCGCGCCTCAGTAGTTTTCTTCACAGCAAGATAGTCGCCATCCAAAATTCCAGCATCACGCATACTCATTCCCTTGACGCGTAATAAATAGTCTGCACCTTTACTAAACAGGCTTGGGTCTACGGGCACTTGTTTTTCAATATGTTCGATAGCAGTAATGGGGCAACCTGCTGCAACACGTCCAATCAAAGGCAGGGTTAATTGTTGTAAACCGCCGGACGGTAAATTAAGTTGTCTAAAGTTATTGGCCGACGAGTGATTGTTGGAGTGCGTGATACGGATGCCTCGGGATGTACCAGGGCTTAATTCGATATATCCTTTTTTGGCGAGAGCTCGCAAATGCTCTTCAGCCGCATTGGCGGATGCAAAACCTAAACGGTTTGCAATCTCAGCCCGAGTGGGGGGTAAGCCACTCTCTTCAATAGCTAGGGTGATGAGACCCAAAATCTCCTCTTGCCGAGCGGTTAGCTTAGGTAGGGTGGTTTCTATCAAGTCATTTACTGTGTTTATGTTCATACTGGGATTGTATACAGTAAAAATTAGCATTTCAAGAACTTTTGTAAGGCTTGATAATGCAAATATGACTGATTTATCAAATACACCCTTGATTTTGCTCATTGGCATGGGTGGCACGATCGCCGGCCTCCAAGTGAACGGGGATGGAAAGGGCTACCTAGCCGGCCAAGTGCCAATCGAGACCCTTTCGGGGCAGATTAAAAGTAAATTATCTATAAAAAACAAACAGTTATCTAATATTGATAGCTGTGATATGACCGAGTCTTTATTAACTCAACTGGGTCAGGAGGTCGTTCAAGCGCTTCATGATCCTCATATTGTCGGGGTGGTGGTTACCCATGGCACAGATACCATGGAGGAAACAGCACTTTTTCTAGAGCTTGTTTGTGGGCATTTAGCAAAGACTGCGGGCAAAAAAGTGGTGATCACGGGCGCCATGTTGCCAGCAGACCACCCTAAGGCGGACGGCCCAGAAAATCTCAATCGGGCAGTTGCTCTAGTAGAGGGTCGGGATGGGCCATGTGGGATTTTTGGGTTGATGAGCGGGAAAGTCTTTCAGGCGAGGAGTATGGCAAAGCGTCATACCTCAAGCTTAGATGCCTTCATGAATAGCGAGCCAGTTAATTTGGATCTTAGCAGTCAAGTTAGCGAAGACTTACCTATACCATCAATAGATAATTGGCCTAGAGTTGAAATTGTGACCAATCACATTGGTGCTAAGGGCGACCAGATTGAGGTCTATAAAAAGCTGGGTGTGCTGGGTATTGTCCTGGCTGGAACAGGGGGAGGAACCGTCCATCAGGATCTAGCGCTCAGCTTGGAAGACTTCATGAAAGGTGGCGGGGCTCTAGTTCGATCGTCGCGAGTAGGATTGGGGGTGATTCCGGGTCAATTAGCCAATGGTCGCCTACACGCATCTATCGGGGCTGGTGATTTGAACCCGCCCAAGGCACGTATTGCCCTCCAGCTGGCTCTATTCGCTAGTCTCCACGCAAAAGCTAATGCATTGAGTTGGCAAGATATTTTTGCTAGAATAGTGGTCTTGCCTAATTTTAGGTAAGGTTTTTTTACAACTTGTTCCACCCTTGCTGCACTGGTGCTGATTTCTAGACAGCGGAAATTAGCAAGACGCCTAGGCAGTTTTATCCATAAGGAGTGATTAATGCGTCATTATGAAATTGTTTTTATCGTCCATCCGGACCAAAGCGAGCAAGTACCTGCTATGATCGATCGCTATAAGTCGATTCTTACTACTCATGGTGGTAAGGTGCATCGCATCGAGGATTGGGGCCGTCGTCAAATGGCTTACATGATCGACAAACTTGCTAAAGCCCATTACGTTTGCATGAACATTGAGTGTGACCAGAAAACTCTGGAAGAGCTCGAGCATGCATTTAAGTTTAACGACGCCGTATTGCGCCACTTGATTGTGAAGTTGAAGAAGGCTGAAGTTGAGCCTTCCATCATGATGAAGGAAGTTCAGCGCGAAGAGGCTCGTAAGGTTGCCCAGGCGGATGCGCCTGCTGCAGCATATTAATAAAGACGGAGGCTTAAATCTGTAAGCAGTGGTCTGATTGTGAAGCGTAGTTCAAACCTTCTCACCCTGACTGCTTCCTTAATCGCTAAAGACGCCATTCGATATACGCCAGCTGGTTTGCCAGTGATTCATTGTCAGTTACATCATGATGGTGAAGCATACGAAGCAAATCAAATGCGCCAAATTCAGATGAATGTCGAAGCAATTGCAATAGGTGAGATTTATAAAAGCCTAGAGCAAATGGATTTAGGGGCAAATGCAGTGTTTGAAGGGTTCTTGACTCAGAAGACCTTACGAAATGAGCGCCTTGTCTTTCATATAACGAAGATTGAATTGATTGCTAAATAGGAAATTATTATGGCTTTTGGAAAAACAAACAAAAAGACAGACTTCAAAAAGAAGCCTGCACAAAACCCACTGTTCAAGCGTAAGCGCTATTGCCGCTTTACGGTTGGCGGTGTTGAGCAAATTGATTACAAAGACGTCGAGACCCTAAAGGATTTTGTTGGTGAAAATGCCAAGATCACTCCAGCGCGTTTGACTGGTACCAAAGCTTTGTATCAGCGCCAGTTGGATACAGCGATTAAGCGTGCTCGCTTCTTGGCGCTATTGCCATTCTCTGATCAACATAAGAAGTAATTAGGAGCCCACTATGCAAGTTATTCTGCTTGAAAAATTAACCAATCTGGGCAACCTTGGCGATGTTGTGCGCGTTAAGGATGGTTTTGCTCGTAACTTTTTGATCCCTCAGCGTAAAGCGCGTCGTGCTACAGAAGCTGCGATTGCAGATTTTGCAGCTCGCCGTGCTGAGCTTGAGAAATTGGCTGCTGAGAAGCTTGCCGCCGCTCAAGTGATTGGCGATAAGTTAAAGGGCCTCGTCCTCGAGATCACTCAAAAGGCTGGTGTGGATGGCCGTTTGTTTGGCTCTGTGACCAATCATGACATTGCTGAAAGTTTGGCAGCTAAAGGCTTCCAAATTGAGAAAGCATCTGTGCGTATGCCTACAGGTCCACTGAAGTTAGTGGGTGATCATCCTGTTGCGATTGCTGTGCATACTGATGTTGTGGTGGATATTAATATTCGTGTTATTGGTGATCAAGCCTAGTTGACTTCGGTAAACTAGTCGTATGGCTGAATCCCGTAACCGTACTATTTCAATGACCCCGGGAATGTCTGGGGCAGGGGACGCAGTTGTACAGGCACTTAAGGTGCCACCTCATTCCGTCGAGGCTGAGCAATCAGTTCTCGGCGGTTTGCTTTTGGATAACACCGCTTGGGATCGACTGGGCGGTATTCTCTCCGAAAATGATTTCTATCGACCCGAGCACTCCCTGATTTACCGAGTGGTTCAGCGGCTAATTAGTGATAACCGTCCAGCAGATGTCATTACCGTTTATGAATCCATTAAAACGGAGCCTGAGGCTGATCTTATCGGCATCGATTATCTCAACTCATTAGCGCATAACACGCCGAGCGCAGCCAATATCAAAGGCTATGCAGAGATCATTCGTGATCGCAGTATCTTGCGACGCTTAATTCAGGTATCGGACGGGATTGTTAACTCTGCATTCCTGACTGAGGGCCGATCGGTTCAAACCTTGCTTGACGAAGCAGAGTCACGCATCTTGCAGATTGGCGAAGAAGGTAATCGTAAAGCGGATTACTTAGAGATTGAGCCCCTTCTTAAACAAGTAGTTGCCAGAATCGATGAGCTCTATAACCGTGATGGCGGTAGCGATATCACTGGTATTGCCACCGGATTTATTGATCTGGATAAACAAACAAGCGGTTTGCAAAAAGGTGATTTGGTTATCGTAGCGGGAAGACCTTCAATGGGAAAGACTGCTATGGCACTCAACATTGCGGAGAATGTTGCCCTCAATGAGGGTTTACCGGTTGTAGTGTTCTCGATGGAGATGTCAGGCGCGCAGTTAGCAACTCGTCTTTTAGGTTCTGTAGGGCGCGTTGACCAAAGTCGGATGCGTACTGGTAAATTAGGTGATGATGAGTGGCCACGGGTAACCGATGCTATTGCACGTTTAAGTAATACCCAAATTCTGATTGATGAAACTGGTTCGCTTACCTGCTTAGAGTTGCGTGCACGGGCGCGACGTATTGCTCGCAACTACGGCGGTACCTTGGGTATGGTCGTGGTGGATTATTTGCAGTTAATGAGCGGTAGCACAGGCGGTAGTGGTGAAAACAGGGCTACTGAGATTTCTGAGATCTCACGGTCTTTAAAGTCTTTGGCAAAAGAATTGCAGTGCCCTGTCGTGGCACTTTCCCAGTTAAACCGTGGCTTAGAGCAAAGACCCAATAAACGACCCGTGATGTCAGACTTACGTGAATCGGGTGCTATTGAGCAGGATGCTGACCTCATTTTGTTTATTTATCGTGATGAGGTCTACCATCCCGACACCACAACCGATAAAGGCATTGCTGAAATAATTATCGGCAAGCAACGAAATGGCCCTATTGGAACAGTCCGCTTAAGCTGGCAAGGTCAATTTACAAAGTTTGATAACCTCGCTGCAAATACCGGCGCCTCCTATGGCGGTGGTTTCACACCCTTTTAATTAGTTACCAGTCGTTACGCTAGCCACCCGTCTTGCTTCGGTATAGCGTGAAGCCCAATAGGGTGCATCAATTCGATCTAAGCGAACAGTGCCACCTGCACTAGGAGCATGAACAAAGCGACCTTTACCCACATAGATTCCAGCGTGCGAGTAGCGCTCACCCGTAGTGTTAAAGAAGACCAAATCACCCGGTGCTGGGGCTTGCTGACCAATTCCACGCCCAGCATTACTCATTTGCTGGATAGTGCGTGGCAACTGAATTCCAGAGCTTTTATTGAAGACATAAGCAATTAAACCGCTGCAATCAAAGCCACCCGCGGGGGTATTACCACCATAGCGATAAGGCACGCCCACAAGCCCAATTGCTGCGATGGAGATGTCTTCACTGCCAACGCTCGTATCATTTTTGAAGTGTGCAATCCTTGGGCTCGATGAGGCCTCACTGGAAGTACGAGGGCTAAATGTGCTGCAAGCACTGAGCGTTGACACACTCAGTACAAGCAGGGCAATCCATCGAGCAGGATTTTTACAAAGCTTCAGCAGCATGGTCAGCTAGTCGCGAACGTTCGCCACGAGCCAATGTAATGTGACCACTATGGCGCCAACCTTTAAAACGATCAACCACATAGGTGAGGCCCGACGAACCCTCTGTGAGATAGGGTGTGTCGATCTGAGCAATATTGCCCAAACACACAATCTTGGTGCCCGGCCCAGCTCGCGTTACCAAAGTCTTCATCTGTTTAGGAGTTAAGTTCTGCGCCTCATCAATAATCAGAAACTTACTCACAAAGGTGCGACCGCGCATGAAGTTCATGCTTTTAACTTTGATGCGTGAACGGATTAACTCCTGAGTAGCAGCACGACCCCATTCTCCCGCACTGTCATCGTTGCGATGCAAGACCTCAAGGTTGTCATCAAAAGCGCCCATCCACGGCTGCATTTTTTCTTCTTCAGTACCTGGCAAGAATCCAATATCTTCCCCAACCGGAACGGTCGCACGGGTAATGATGATTTCGTTATAGCGTTTGCTGTCTAGAACCTGCTCTAGTCCGGCAGCCAGAGCTAATAGGGTTTTGCCAGTACCAGCCTGACCTAAGAGCGTCACAAAATCAATATCAGGGTTCATGAGCAAGTTCATGGCAAAGTTTTGCTCACGATTGCGGGCAGTAATGCTCCACACATTATTTTTCTGGTGCGAGAAATCTTTTAGGGTTTGTAATAAGGCAGTCTTACCGTTAATCTCCCGAACTAATGCATAAAAAGGAGTAGAGCCGTCAGGATTTTCTTGATAGACAAATTGATTCACCAACATACTGGGAACAAGTGGCCCAGTCACTCGATAGAACATAGTGCCACTTTTGCCGTCTGCCCAACTTTCCATTGCCTTGCCATGTTTGGGCCAAAAATCAGCGGGCAGGGTCATGACCCCTGAATACATCAGGTCACGGTCTTCCAAGACTTGATCATTGAAATAATCTTCTGCAGGCAACCCAAGAGCACGCGCTTTGATGCGCATATTGATATCTTTGGAGACTAAGACTACTTCTTGATTGGGCTTCGCCTTTTGCAGGTCGCTTACCACACCCAGAATGAGATTGTCACCTTTGCCCTCTGGTAGTCCTTCAGGAAGGGGCGTACTTGAGAAATGAGTTTGGAAGAACAGGCGCCCAGTCGCATCCTGATTTCCTAATTTATTCAGCGGTATACCCTCATCGAGTTGACCGCTAGTACCAGCGATAAGTTGATCTAGGGAGCGACTGACCATGCGAGCATTGCGCGCAACTTCACTCATCCCCTTTTTATGGTTATCCAATTCCTCTAAGGTGGTCATGGGTAAATACAAATCATGCTCCTCGAAGCGGAACAGAGAGGATGGGTCATGCATTAATACATTGGTATCTAGTACAAAAAGACTGGGGGGGCCGGTACGGATAGTACGCTTAGGCCGTTCATTCTTGGCTTCTAATTTCTTTTCTAAGTATTGTGCCGGTGCATCCGTTTTGATTCGCTCAAGCGCCTCTTCGGCAGCGGATAGATCGTGTTCCACTTCTTCCACAACATCTCCGTTTTCAACCCAGACTGAGCTAGTAGCTAATTTCTTGACCTTTTTGGGAGGGTTTTTGAGATCAGGTTGTTTCTGATGACTCAAATTCACTTGGTCAGCAATTTGGGTAGGTAGGGGAGGTAATGGCATGCAAGCTTCTCCTAAATGAAAAAACCGCCTAGCTGATGCTGTGGGCGGTTTAGGGGGGTGCGAGGACTTCGGCGGTATGCACAGATTTTGAGGGGACTAGGACTTGGGCCCCGTCTAAGGAGACCTAGAAGCTGATTAATCCAATCCCATCGCTTACGGTGCATATATCCATACTGTACCCCAATTTTGTGTCTTTGCAAGTACAGTAAAAATACCTAGTCCAGTTTCTTGGCGGCAGCTAAAACCTCAGCCACATGACCAGTTACCTTGATACCCCGCCACTCTTTTTGCAGAACTCCTTTGCTATCAAATAAGAAGGTGCTGCGATCAAGCCCCCGGACCTGTTTGCCATACATATTTTTCATTTTCATGACACCAAAGATAGCGCAAAGCTTTTCTTCAGTATCGGCAACCAGCTCAAAGGGTAGATCAAGTTTTTGGCGAAAGTTCTCATGCGAGCGCAGGTGATCTCTCGATACACCAACGACCAAAGCATTCGCTTGATTAAAGGAATCAATGTGATCTCTAAATTCGCCAGCCTCGACAGTACATCCAGGCGTTGAGTCTTTGGGATAAAAGTACAAGACCAATTTCTTGCCTTGATAGGCTTTGGGAGAGAAGGTGAGTTGTGATGTTGCTGGGATCTCACAGTACGGTATGGTTTGCCCAATTTTGATAGTCATATTACATTCCTTCATTAGTATTCATTAAAAATCTGTGCTTGTACTAGCCTGCACCATCAACTCGCCACTTCGATTAGCAATACTTCCGTACTTAAATTGCTCAGTCGCTATTTTATCGAGCTGTCCAGTAGCTGCCCAAGAGCGATGTAATACCCCCATTGTCACAAGTTCATGTCCTTGCTCCAGCCATCCTAGGAGTAGCTCGCGAAAGGCCGGTAGCAGCTTTTGACCTTCGAGCTCTGCATGCAGAGTAAATACCTGATCATTGGGATTGCTCTGTGCCATTGCCAGAATTTGTTGTGCAGCCCCAAATGCATCCGTACCATCTATACCGATTAGCTCATCAAAAGTAGGTAGAGTGGTGGGGTATTGGACATGTTTACTTTTTTGCTGACCAAACGCGATTCGATAAGGAACCAAATTTGGGGCAGAGCGACCATCGGAAGCATAGAGCATTCCCCAAGCGTCAATTTGCTCTAAAGCAGCAAGATTCATTTGCCAGCCTGCGGCACCATGGGTTACTGGAGGGTGACCAAAGATCTCGATAAAACGATCGTAGGCTTTTTGCATCTGCTGACGCGTCCATGAGGCATCACGCTGATGGACATTATCTTGCCAATACACATGATCCCATGTATGAATCCCAGTCTCATGTCCCGCTTGATCCACCGCACGCATTTCATTGGCAGCTCGTTTGCCAATGTCAGGAGCAGGCAGTAAAACACCATACAAGAGGGTCTTTATGCCATAGTGCTCAACAACCGATGTGCGCGAAACTTTTTTTAAGAATCCAGGTCTAAATACACGCTTTAGTGCCCAACCCGTATGATCTGGGCCTAAGCTAAATAAAAAGGTTGCACCCACCCCGAGTTCAGCAAAGAGTTTGGCTAAGTTAGGGGTGCCAACTTGAGTACCCAACAGGGTATCAACATCGACTTTTAGGGCGATCTTGGCCATCAGGAATAGGATCTAGTCGACGAGATGACGGGCTTTATCAACATCATTGCGATAGGCTTCAAAGATTTTGGCAAGAGCGTCTTCCATCGCAGTACTTGGCTTCCAGCCCAGCTCTTGCATCGTATTGCTAATAGCGGGCACACGATTTTGTACATCTTGATACCCAATACCGTAATAGGCTTTGGATGTTGTCTCAATCAGCTTTACTTTGTCAGCTGTAACGGCGTATTCCGGTATCTTTTTCGCAATCGTTAGCATCATATTGGCCAATTCTTTGACCGAGTGATTATTCTTTGGGTTACCAATGTTATAGATCTTGCCATTGGCAATATCATTTTCATTGGCAATGATATGCATTAAAGCGTCAATGCCATCATCAATATACGTAAAGGCCCGCTTTTGTGAGCCACCATCCACGAGATTGATCGGTTCACCGCGCACAATATGACCTAAGAACTGAGTAACTACGCGCGAGGATCCTTCTTTGGGAGTGTAGATACTATCGAGACCTGGCCCAATCCAATTAAAGGGTCTAAATAGTGTGAACCGTAACCCTTCCATACCGTAGCCCCAAATCACACGATCCATTAATTGTTTTGCACACGCATAGATCCAACGTGGTTTATTAATGGGGCCATAGACCAAATTAGATTGTGCTGGATCAAACTCGGCATCTTCGCACATGCCATAGACCTCAGAGGTGGATGGGAAGACTAAATGTTTGCCGTACTTGACCGCGGAACGGACGATGGGGAGATTTGCTTCAAAGTCGAGCTCAAAAACTCGCAGGGGCTGTTGTACATAGGTAGCTGGGGTCGCAATTGCCACTAGGGGCAGAATGACATCGCATTTACGAACATGGTACTCAACCCATTCGCGATTGATAGTGATGTCGCCTTCAAAGAAATGCATTCTGGGATTGCTGAGCAAATCACCGATTCGGTCGTTTTGCATGTCCATGCCATAGACCTCCCACGAGGTGGTCTCTAGAATGCGCTTGGATAGATGATGACCAATAAAACCATTCACACCCAAAATGAGGACTTTTTTCATAAAACTAATTCCTTTTGATTGAACTGCACCACTAGGCATTCATTGAACTTCTACGGATAGAAGTTCAAGTACTTTGCCATCACCACAGAGGCCGAAGTATCGATTATCGACTAGATGAAGTCCTGGCGTCGATTTTTTGAGGATCTGAGCAACTTGGGGGCTGAGATCAGTTTCAATAATAAGGGGTAGTGAGCTTTTGGAAAGAATCCATACCCTTCCTTGAAACTCGGTAAATGCGCCTGGATAGGGCGGGGCAACGGCCCGAATTAAGTTGTAAATTGTGATGGCAGGCTGAGACCAATCAATACGGCCATCCTCAGGTTTGCGGCCCCCGTAATAATTGCCTCGGCTGAGATCATTTGGGCTTCTTGGAATCTCACCCTTCATAAGCTTTGGTAACACTCTTTCTATTACTCGCTTAGCTGCATTACTTACCTTATTAAATACATCATGGGCAGTTTCATGGATCTCAATAGGGACTGCAATTTGGTCAACGATATCACCGGCATCAGGTTTAGCTTCCATCACGTGCAAAGTAGCCCCGGTTTCCACTTCTCCATGCAAAACAGCCCAATTAACGGGGGCGCGCCCACGATACTTTGGTAATAGAGAGCCGTGCATATTCAGCGCTGCAAGCTTGGGCACTTTCAATAACTCTGCCGGAATCATGAAGCGGTAATAGAAGGAAAAAATATAGTCTGGTGATAGCGCTAGAAGTCGAGGTAATAGTTTTAGTAATTGATCACGTTCTACTATTTCATAGGGAATGTGATGCTGTTGGCATAGTTTGGCAACACTGCCAAACCAAATATTTTCATTAGGGTCATCATCGTGCGTAATGACTAGATCGATATGCATCCCCGCATCGAGCAGAGCCTGCAAGCAGTACACGCCCACATCGTGGTAGGCAAAAACAACTGCATGTTTATTGACTTGATTCAAGAATCTAGGATTTTGCTTGCTCTAGAACGGCGCTGACCATGTAGCGTGGCCGTTGCCGAACTTGTTGATAGATGCGACCAATGTACTCACCAAGCAGTCCAAGCCCAAAGAGCATGACCCCAATGAGGAAGAAAGTAAGCGCAAACAGGGTAAAGACACCCTCGACCTCAGCACCTAATACAAAGCGCCGAATCAAGAGTAATAAAAATAGAGAGCCTGCCGCTCCAGCCAACAACATCCCAAGGATAGAAAAAATCTGGAGTGGCATCACCGAGAAACCAGTGACCAAATCAAAATTAAGCCGGATGAGTTGATACAAGCTATATTTAGATTCCCCTGCAAAACGTTCTTCGTGTTTAACAGAGATCTCAATCGGCTTATTTGCAAAGGTGTAGGCGAGCGCAGGAATAAATGTATTAGCTTCCTCGCACTGTGATACCAAATGAACAATGCGACGATGGTAACCCCGCATCATGCAACCCTGATCGGTCATGGTGATCCGAGTCATTTTGTCACGCAGATGATTCATGGCACGCGAGGCACTCTTTCGAAACCAAGAGTCTTGGCGATTCTCGCGAATGGTGCCAACATAATCATGCCCCTCCTCTAGTTGACGAACAATTTTTCTAATTTCTTCCGGAGGATTTTGCAAATCAGCATCTAGCGTAATGACGTATTCACCACGAGCGTATTCAAAGCCAGCCATGATCGCCATATGCTGACCAAAATTATTAGCAAACAGAACTACACGAGTTACATCAGGACGCTTTTCATACTGCATCGCCAAAATAGCTGCAGAGCGATCTTTGCTTCCATCGTTCACAAAAACAATTTCATACGATAGGGCAAATTGAGAAGTGATTTGATCAAGCGCGGGATAGAGTCGATCAAACAAAGCATTTAGACCATCTTCCTCGTTGTAGACCGGAATGACCACGCTAAGGCGAGGCGCATCACTGCTAAATTGGATTGGAGAGTTGTTCATGTCTACATTTTGCCTGAACAGCGACTTGCGTTATTAGTTCAGGACTTGAGTGAGGGCCTCGACCACGCGATCAATATCGTGTGAGCTCATGGTGGGGAATAAAGGGATGGTCAGGATAGAGCGACCAATCTCCGCAGCAATGGGGGTGGATTCGGGGCGATAGCCTAATTTACGATAGAGCTCAAACCCAGTAATGATGGGGTAATGCACCCCAGTACCAATGCCACGCTCTTTCAGGGTTGTCATCATGTCACCACGAGAGCGTTGCAAGCGAGTCAATGGCAAAGTAACCTGAAACATATGCCAGTTACTCTGTTCATAGTCAGCTACGGGCAGACCTAAGCCTTTGTTAGCTAAACCGGCTTGAGTAATTTTCTGGAAATATTCTTTAGCTAACTCGATACGCCTCTTCTGAAATTGATCTAACTGTTTGATCTGATGCAAGCCAATCACGGCATTGATATCGGTCAAATTATCTTTACCGCCCAAGATGTCCACTTCCATCCCGTCGGGACCGCTGCGAACTAAACCTTGTAATCGTAATTTCTCTGCTAGACGTACTTGGTCTTCGCCAAAACGTTCAGTATTAAAAACTAAACAACCACCTTCAATGGTGGTGAGGTTTTTATTTGCCTGAAAACTAAAACTGACTAAATCATGTTTACCTGCATGACCAATTCGGGTTCCATTCCAGGAAGATCCTAAGGCTTGCGCCGCATCTTCAATCACGCGCAAACTGTGTTGATTTGCCAATGCATATAAAGCATCCACATCAAGCGGCAAGCCTGCTAGGTAGACTGGCATGATAGCTTTTGTATTTTTAGTAATAGCCTTAGCTACTTGATTGAGATCTAGATTACGTGTTTGAGGATCAACATCAATAAATATTGGCTTTGCGCCAACGGCCAGAATGACATTGGACGTGGCCACCCAAGAAATCGGGGTTGTAATTACCTCATCGCCCGGACCAATCCCGGCAACCTGAAGTGCAATCTTCATGGTGGCTGTACCGTTTGCAAAACAGCGCACAGTTGCGCCGCCCAGATAATCTCCGAGAGCATTCTCAAACTCTAGAACCTTAGGGCCTGAGGTAATCCAACCTGAGCGTAGAACATCAGCAACGGCAGCAATCGTCGCCTCATCAATCGTGGGTTTGGTAAACGGAATAAATGGCAGGGTGTCTTGACTCATTCGTCTATTGTCGCAAAGCTGGCGAAGGGTGTCTAACGATTACTCGTCTGGAGTCTCTCCCCAGCTCCTCCATGGGAAGATTCATTTGCTTGAGCTCCTCATATTGAGAGGGAATCATGACTGCGATTGCTTTGGGGTCTTGGTTCCAGAGGGCGATGAACTCTTGTAAAGAAGGAACCAATTTATGAGGCTCTTGTTTGGAACCAAAGGTCAGCTCATCGGTAAATTCCACCATGATGGTATTACGCTCTAAGTAAAACGGTAGGGTATGGTCAAGCAGACGCACGGAGTATATCTTGGCATCACTAGGTATTTGACCTTTCACCTTTTGGGCAAGGTCATAGCCAGATACCGCACGACCTAGAGTTTCGTGACCGGTGCCGGCGATCGTTGCTGTTAGGAAAAATCCAAACGCAAACAATCCAATACTGAGCAGTGAATTTCTTTTAGCAAGCAGCGCTGCACAGAGGCTAAAACTGAACAAGCATAGAAGTGCTACCGTAATCCAAACGGTATAGGCTTGATATGCCTCGACCTCATCGGGTTGACCGTTTCGTCCAACCTCAGACAGAAAGAAAAAGCCGACGATTGCCAGAACTGCAAAAAAGAGTGTTTGCACTCTCCAGCCATTCGATAGACTGGGGTGGGTTTCTAAATAGTCAATGATGGATTTGCTTGCCAAGATAGCGAGTGCTGGAAATACCGGCATGATGTACCCCGGTAATTTAGAGCGTGACACGCTAAAGAAAAGCAGGATGATGACAAACCATGCCCAGAGCATCCAGCTTGCCGAGAATTGACCAAGGCGATACTGCTTGATAGTTTGCCAAGCCGATTGGAAGAACTGAGGCATCCATGGCAGAAAACCAATTATCACTAGGGGCAAGAAGAAGTAAAAGGGCGCAGTACGCCGATGCGCATCAGCTGTGAAGCGTTCAAAGTGCTCATGAATAAAAAAGAAATGCGCAAACTCTGGATTTTGTATCGATACTGCAATGAACCAAGGCGCAGTCACTGCTAGGAAAATGATTAAGCCGCTAACAATGTGAAGCCTAGTCAAAATACGCCAATCCCAGCGAGTGATCATGTATGCAAATAACACCATCCCCGGGATCACAACACCAATGAGGCCTTTTGAGAGGGTCGCTAGACCCATTGCTAACCAACAAATCCACATCCAATGTCGCGCTGCGCGCAGACGATTCTCATTAAAACTATGTTGAGCCAGAAGTAATGAACATAGCGCCAGATTCAAAAAGGCAGACAGTCCCATATCGAGAGCATTAAAGTGCCCACCCACCACCCACATTGGACTTGCCAATAAGATGAGTGCTGCAAGATAGCCTGCGAGTGATCCATACAGACGAAATGCAGTAAAGCCCACCAACAGAATAGTGAAGTAGCTAGTGATGCCACTCCAGAATCGAGCCTGCCACTCTCCTAAACCAAATAATTGAAAGGTGATTGCAGTGATCCAGATGTGAAAGGGCGGCTTCTCAAAATACTTATAGTCGTTATAGCGAGGTGTAATGTAGTCACCGCTCACCATCATTTCACGAGCCATCTGTGCATAGCGACCCTCATCGCTTGGGATGAGGTGGCGGTAATCAAGTGTGCCAAACCAAAGCAGAGTCGCTAAAGTAAATAATAGCAACAGTGCTGGGGAGCTTAAGGGCGTAATTTGGCGATTGGCGTTCATGAGAGTCCGTGTTAAACCAAATTGCTTGTATCTAGAATGATGGCTGCCAATACCTGACGCCCCTCGTTCATCAAAATGTTGTACGTGCGGCAGGCTGCTTGGGAGTCCATCATTTCAAATCCAATTTTGGCTTGTATGAGGGGCTTAATTAACTCCGGTTTCAAGAATTGCTGTTTCTTACCCGTACCAATGATGATGAGCTCTGGCTTAAATACGCATAAGCTGGCTAAATTATCTGACGATAGATCCGCAAACGCACTTACGGGCCAGGGGCTTATTTCACCCTCTGGTTGGACAATTAGCGCATGTGGATAGACCTTTGAGTTGACCTCGATATAGCCAATTCCGTAGCCTGTGATTGTATTTAGGCTGGATTGGGGGTCAGAATGTAACTTCACGCCGAGGCTCTGTCATAATTAAGGGATTATAGCTAGCAATTTATCCCTAGATTTCAAGAGCTTAACCATTTAGAAGACCTCATTGTGAAACCGATCCAAAAGTCCGACAAACTAAATAATGTCTGTTATGACATTCGTGGCCCCGTTCTGGAGCTTGCTCAGCGCATGGAAGAAGAGGGTCAGAAGATTATTAAGCTCAATATTGGGAACGTCGGTGTATTTGGTTTTGACCCGCCCGAAGAGATTCAGTTGGACATGATTCGTAATTTAGGTAATGCCTCAGCCTATTCTGACTCAAAAGGTATTTTTGCAGCTCGCAAAGCAATCATGCAGTACTGCCAAGAGAAGGGTATTCAGGGCGTTACCCTTGACGATATTTATACCGGTAACGGCGCCTCTGAATTAATTGTGTTGGCCATGAACGCATTACTAAATAATGGCGATGAAGTGCTCGTGCCGGCACCCGACTATCCATTATGGACGGCTGCTGTGTCTTTATCGGGAGGCACCCCTCATCATTACTTGTGTGATGAAACTAAAGACTGGGCGCCTGATATGAATAATTTGCGCTCAAAGATTACGCCGCGCACCAAGGCAATTGTTGTCATCAATCCCAATAATCCAACGGGTGCTTTGTATTCAAAAGACATTTTATTGGAAATGATTGCAGTTGCACGTCAACATAATTTAATTCTGTTTGTTGATGAGATTTATGACAAGATGTTGTTTGATGGTGAGAAACATATTTCTCTGGCATCGCTCTCGACCGATGTCGTCACCATTACCTTTAACGGACTCTCCAAAAACTACCGTTCGTGCGGGTATCGCTCTGGCTGGATGGTGGTCTCGGGTGATAAGGCGATGGTCGCTGACTATATTGAAGGGCTCAATATGTTGTCTTCCATGCGTCTATGTGCAAACGTACCTGGACAATATGCGATTCAGACCGCATTAGGGGGTTATCAAAGTATTAATGACTTGGTTGCCAAGGACGGGCGGCTCGCAAGACAGCGTGATCTTGCGTATAAATTAATGAGCGAGATACCGGGTGTAACGGTTACTAAGCCAAAGGCTGCTTTATATCTGTTTCCAAAATTAGATCCAGATATGTACCCCATTAAGGACGATCAGCAATTTATTGCTGATTTACTGAAAGAGGAGAAAGTACTGCTAGTTCAAGGCACTGGATTTAATTGGCCACACCCAGATCATTTCCGGATAACGTTCTTGCCTCATGAAGATACCTTACGCGAGGCAATTAAGCGTATTGCCCATTTCTTAGAACGGTATCGTAATAAACACGCATTAAAAAAGGGTGCTGCGGCGACAGCAAAAGCATAATGAAACCCATTCAAGTAGGACTTCTCGGTATCGGAACCGTTGGTAGCGGAGTATTTACTGTTTTAGCTCGCAACCAAGAAGAAATTAAACGCCGCGCTGGCCGCGGTATTCGGATTCATATGGTTGCCGATCTCGATACCAAGCGTGCCCAAGAAATGGTGAACGGTCAGGCTGAGGTGGTGGCTGACGCGCGGAAGGTGATTCAGAACCCTGAAATTGATATCGTGGTTGAGTTAATTGGTGGGTATGGAATTGCCAAGGATCTAGTGCTTGAAGCTATTGCTGCCGGCAAGCATGTCGTCACTGCGAATAAAGCCTTAATCGCTGTTCATGGTAATGAGATCTTTAAGGCAGCCCACGCCAAAGGGGTGATGGTTGCCTTTGAAGCAGCGGTTGCTGGTGGCATCCCCATCATTAAAGCATTACGCGAGGGCTTAAGTGCTAACCGAATCGAGTGGATTGCGGGCATCATTAATGGCACTACTAACTTTATTTTGTCCGAGATGCGCGATAAAGGCTTGGACTTTAATACTGTCTTAAAAGAGGCTCAGCGCTTGGGCTATGCCGAGGCAGATCCTACTTTTGATATTGAAGGTATTGATGCTGCCCATAAGGCCACGATCATGAGTGCGATTGCATTTGGTGTACCAATGCAATTTGCAAAGGCCCATGTGGAAGGAATTACCAAGCTTTCTGCAATCGACATTAAATATGCAGAACAATTGGGGTACCGTATTAAGTTACTCGGTATTACCAAGAAGGTCCCAAGTGGTATTGAGTTACGTGTGCACCCAACCTTAATTCCTACAAAGCGCTTATTGGCTAATGTGGAAGGTGCGATGAATGCCGTTCAAGTTCACGGCGATGCGGTTGGCACTACTTTGTATTACGGTAAAGGTGCTGGCTCTGAGCCAACTGCATCCGCAGTGATCGCAGATTTGGTCGATGTGACACGCCTACAAACTGCCGATCCAGAAAATCGGGTCCCGCATTTGGCATTTCAGCCCGATGCATTACAAAACACGCCGATTTTGCCAATGGCAGAGGTCACTACAAGTTATTACTTACGTTTTGCGGTGGCAGACCAGGCTGGTGTTTTGGCTGAGATAACACGTATTTTGGCTGCTCATGGGGTATCCATTGATGCCCTGTTACAGAAAGAGGCCGCAGAGGGTGAGAGCCAAACGGATCTGGTGATTTTGACCCACGAGACCAAAGAAAAAAATATGATGGCAGCAATCACAGAGATGCAAGCTCTCAAGACTGTGCTCGGCGAGATTATCAAGATTCGCCTTGAAAACCTCTCCTAATTAGAGAGACTTATATGCGTTATCAGTCGACTCGTGGTGCCAGTCCTGTGCAATCGTTTCAGGGAATACTTTTAGGGGGCTTGGCCCCAGATGGCGGACTGTATTTACCTAATCAGTATCCCCTGGTAACAACACAGCAACTCGATTCATGGCGGGGTCTATCGTACGCCGACCTTGCCTTTGAGATTTTGAGTCTCTATTGCGATGACATCCCAGCAGAGGATTTAAAAACCTTATTGCATAAAACCTATACCCCTCAGGTTTACTGTAATGGGCGAGCAAGCGATCGGGCGAGTGATATCACCCCCATCCATTGGTTAGGCGAAGAAAAGGGTGCAAAGCTTGGACTGCTTTGTTTATCCAATGGCCCAACCTTGGCGTTTAAAGATATGGCGATGCAATTGCTGGGTAATTTATTTGAGTACGCTCTAAAGCGCGCCAATCAAGACCTAAATATTTTAGGGGCCACTTCGGGTGACACAGGCAGTGCCGCAGAGTATGCAATGCGGGGTAAGCATGGCATAAAAGTATTTATGCTCTCCCCACGCGGCAAGATGAGCCCATTTCAGTCTGCACAAATGTATTCCTTGCAAGACCCCAATATATTCAACTTGGCTGTTGAAGGTGTATTTGACGATTGCCAAGATATCGTGAAGGCAGTAAGCAATGATTTGGTGTTTAAAGCCAAATACCGTATCGGCACAGTGAACTCGATTAATTGGGGTCGCGTACTGGCTCAAGTGGTTTATTACTTTCAGGGATATCTCCTAGCTACCCAATCAAGCGCCGAGAAGGTCTCCTTTGCTGTACCCTCAGGAAACTTTGGCAATGTCTGCGCCGGCCACATTGCACGGATGATGGGCTTACCCATTGAGCGATTAGTAGTTGCTACCAATGAAAACGATGTGCTCGATGAGTTCTTTAAGACCGGTATCTACCGCGCTCGTAAATCTGCCGAGACTTTACATACCTCCAGCCCATCGATGGATATCTCCAAGGCGAGTAATTTTGAACGATTTGTATTTGACCTGCTCGGGCAGGATGGTGCGAGGACCGCCCAGCTATTTAAGCAAGTTGAGACCGAGGGCGGCTTTGATTTGTCGAAGGATGTGGCTTTTCAAAGGATTCAGCAATTTGGTTTTGTCTCGGGTCGGAGTACACATCAAAACCGTTTAGAAACCATTCGTCAGATTGATCAGCAATATGGGGTCATGATTGATACGCATACAGCAGATGGTGTTCAGGTGGCCAGACATTATTTGCAAAAGGATGTGCCGATGCTCGTTTTAGAAACGGCCTTGCCTATTAAATTTGAAGAGACCATTCAGGAAGCCTTGGGACGTCCTGCTGAGTGCCCCAGTGCTTTCAAAGACATTAAGGCAAAGCCACAACGGGTTATGAACATGCCAGCCGATACGATGCAGATAAAGCAGTTTATTGAACAACACGTCATTTAATAAATTTAAGTACGATGCAATCCACTCCAAGTAAGCCACCAATGCTCAGTGCGGTAGAGGCCCTTGCCCATTTATTAAAAAATGCAAGTCCTGTCAACGAGGAAGAAACGGTTCCAACGCAGGCAGCCTTAGGGCGTGTGCTCGCGAAGGATATCGCTAGCCAGGTTGATGTTCCTCCATTGGATAACACCTCTATGGATGGCTATGCGGTGCGTTCTTCGGAAATTACGCAGGTTGGAACCGTGCTACGGATGGCCCAGCGTATTCCTGCTGGATCGGTAGGACAAAGCCTAGAGACAGGGACCATCGCCCGAATTTTTACAGGCGCGCCTATTCCTCAGGGAGCCGATGCAGTGGTGATGCAAGAAGATTGCATCGTTCAAGATCAAAACGAATTAGTGCAAATCAATAGCGTTCCAAATGCTGGCCAGTGGATTCGTCGACGCGGCGAGGATTTGACCGCGGGCAAGCTTGCTTTAACAGCTGGAAGCTTACTGAGGCCTCAGCAGTTAGGCGTTGCTGCCTCGGCCGGTTATGCACAATTACCAGTAAAACGCAAAGTACGGGTCGCTGCCTTTTTTACTGGAGACGAACTCTCTTTACCCGGCGAGCCATTAAAACCTGGCGGTATTTATAACTCTAATCGGGATACCTTATTAGGAGTGATTCGGAGTTTGGGTTGTGAGGCGACGGATTACGGAATTGTCCCCGATCGCCTCGAGGCAACCCGCGCAGCTTTGCGTACTGCCAGTGCCAATCATGATTTGATCATTACTTCAGGAGGGGTCTCAGTAGGCGAAGAGGATCATATTAAGCCTGCAGTGAATGCAGAAGGTCGTTTAGATCTCTGGCAGATTGCGATTAAACCTGGTAAGCCGCTGGCTTTTGGAGCAGTTCGTAAACAGCAACAGAGCGATCAGGAGACTTGGTTTATTGGATTACCAGGAAATCCCGTATCGAGTTTTGTAACCTTCCTGCTGTTTGTACGGCCGTTTATCTTAAAACTACAAGGCCGCTCAGATCTTTCATCACCTTCATATTTAATGAGAGCTGATTTTGATTGGTTAAAACCGGATCGACGCAATGAGTTCTTGCGGGTGAAGATCAATGCACAAGGTGGCTTAGATTTGTTCCCCAACCAAAGCTCCGGGGTCTTAACCAGTGCTGCTTGGGGCGATGGTTTGCTGGATTGTCCTGCTGGTCAGGGATTTAAAAAAGGTGATATGGTGCGCTATATCCCTTTTAGTGGACTTCTAAGTTAATTAAGCAAAGATGAAGCTACACCTACGTTTTTTTGCCTCTATTCGAGAATCACTCGGTCTTTCGCACGAGGATATTGATCTACCAGAACATATTAAGACCATTGATGATCTGCGCACCCATCTCATTGCACGGGGTCATCCGTGGGCTGAGACCTTGGCCAAGGATAAGGTCTTGCGCTGTGCTCTCAATCAACAAATGGTGAGCGCTGATGCGACCTTGATAGAGGATGCTGAAGTCGCTTTCTTTCCTCCAGTTACCGGGGGCTAAGATGCCAGTTCGAATCCAAGAACATGACTTTGATCTAACGCAAGAGATTGCTCTTTTGCGTAAGGATGAGCCGCAAATCGGGGCAGTTGCTATTTTTATTGGAACCGTTCGCGACCTCAATGAAGGTAGTCAAGTAAAAGCCATGACCCTGGAGCACTATCCGGGCATGACCGAAAAAGCCCTGCACGATATTGTTGATGAAGCAAAGAAGCGCTGGGACCTAAAGGATGCTTTGGTAATTCATCGAGTGGGCCCTTTGATGCCCCTGGATCAAATTGTGTTGGTGGCGGTTACGAGCGCGCATCGTGGCGAGGCATTTGCAGCCTGTGAGTTCATCATGGATTATCTAAAAACATTAGCCCCCTTTTGGAAGAAAGAGGATACGCCTCAAGGAGCTCGTTGGGTTGACGCGAGGGTCTCGGACGATCAAGCGATGGAGCGTTGGGCTAAAAAGTAATCCGGCGCGATTTGGGTTAATCAAAGAAATCCAGTTTTTTGTGACGCGGCATCCGTTTAATCAGAGCCTCTGCTTTGGAGGCGCTTGAGCGATCCAAATATTCCTTGCTGGCGAGGAGTTTGACCGGACCCCTGCCGCGGGTATAACGTGCCCCAAGACCAGAGTTATGAGCGTTAATCCGCTCTGGCAGGCGGTTGGTAATACCAGCATAGAAACTGCCATCACTGCATTCGAGAAGATAAAGAAACCAAGCCATAATTTGTTTTAAATCAAGTGAATACTTGAATATATGCTATTCATCCCCATATTCTAGGTAGATTAGTAATTTTGCAAATAAATTGAGATAAATCATGCGTATAGATAAATTAACGACGAAGTTTCAGGAGGCGCTAGGAGATGCCCAAAGCCTTGCTTTAGCTAAAGATAACCAGTTCATTGAGCCAGAACATTTGCTGTTAGCGATGTTACGGCAGCAAGATGGCGGTACCCGTAGCCTCTTAACTCGGGCCGGGGTAAACGTCACTGGGCTTGAGAAGCTTGCCGAGGCAATGATTAATAAATTACCTCAAGTGCAAGGGACTGGCGGTGATGTGCAAATAGGGCGCACACTACTCGGCTGGCTTAATCAGACAGAAAAAGAGGCTAGCAAGCGTGGCGATCAATACATTGCGGGCGAACTCTTCTTGCTGGTTTTGGCTGACGATAAGGGCGAGCTGGGTAAGGCTGCGCGTGAGAATGGCTTAAGTCGCAAAGCACTTGAGGCAGCCATTGATCTAGTTCGGGGCGGTGAGGCTGTGAACTCAGCAGATGCGGAAGGTCAGCGCGAGGCTCTGAAAAAATATACACTGGATCTCACTGAGCGTGCCCGCTTGGGCAAACTAGATCCTGTCATTGGGCGAGATGATGAAATTCGTCGCACGATACAGATTCTGCAACGCCGAACCAAAAATAACCCAGTTTTAATTGGGGAGCCAGGAGTTGGTAAAACAGCTATTGTGGAGGGTCTGGCGCAACGTATTGTGAACGGCGAAGTTCCAGAAACACTGAAAGATAAGCGTGTTTTAGTGCTTGATATGGCCTTGTTGCTTGCTGGTGCTAAATATCGTGGTGAGTTTGAGGAACGTCTGAAGGCAGTCTTGAACGACATTGCCAAGGATGCAGGTCGCACCATTATCTTTATCGATGAGATTCATACGATGGTGGGTGCCGGTAAGGCGGATGGCGCAATGGATGCCGGCAATATGCTTAAGCCCGCTTTAGCTCGTGGAGAGCTCCACTGTATTGGCGCAACTACCTTAGATGAATATCGTAAATACATTGAGAAAGATGCTGCATTGGAACGTCGTTTCCAAAAGGTCATGGTTGATGAGCCCAGCGTTGAGGCAACGATTGCCATCTTACGTGGTCTGCAAGAAAAATATGAGCTGCATCACGGTATTGAAATTACAGATCCAGCGATTGTGGCCGCAGCCGAGCTATCACATCGCTACATCACAGATCGTTTTTTGCCAGATAAGGCTATTGATCTAATTGATGAGGCTGGATCACGCATCAAGATGGAGATTGATTCCAAACCCGAGGTGATGGATAAATTAGATCGTCGTCTGATTCAGCTCAAGATTGAGCGCGAAGCAGTCAAGAAAGAAAAGGATGACGCTTCTAAAAAACGCCTTGAGTTAATTGAGGAAGAAATCAAGCGCTTAGGTGCAGAGTATGCCGATCTAGAAGAAATCTGGAAAGCAGAAAAGGGCGCAGCTCTCGGTGCCGCATCGGTCAAAGAAGAGATTGAGCGAGTAAAGGCAGAGATTACTAAACTGCAGCGCGAGGGTAAGCTTGAGAAGGTGGCAGAACTTCAATATGGCAAGTTACCTGAACTAGAGGCGAAGTTAAAGTCAGCTGCTGCCGCTGAAGCGAAAGCCCACAACAAGGATGGTCATCGCCCTAGACTATTACGTACCCAAGTGGGCGCGGAGGAGATTGCTGAAGTGGTCTCGCGGGCAACGGGTATTCCTGTATCCAAAATGATGCAAGGAGAGCGCGATAAATTATTGAAGATGGAGGACCACTTGCACGAGCGAGTGATTGGTCAAGACGAAGCAATTCGTGCAGTGTCGGATGCGATTCGTCGCTCGCGTGCCGGACTCTCTGAAGAAAATAAGCCTTATGGTTCGTTTATGTTCTTGGGGCCAACCGGTGTTGGCAAGACTGAGTTATGTAAAGCCCTTGCCGAGTTTCTGTTTGATAGCGATGATCGCTTGATTCGGATTGATATGAGCGAGTTTATGGAAAAGCATAGCGTGGCTCGCCTGATTGGGGCGCCCCCGGGTTATGTTGGCTATGAAGAGGGCGGTTATCTCACAGAGCAAGTAAGGCGCAAGCCCTATAGCGTTATTTTGTTTGATGAGATTGAGAAAGCCCACCCCGATGTTTTCAATGTTCTTTTACAAGTGCTAGATGATGGCAGATTAACTGATGGCCAGGGCCGTACGGTCGACTTTAAAAACACAGTGATCGTTATGACCAGTAATATTGGCTCGCATTTAATTCAGTCGATGACCGGTAAGAATCAATCTGAAGTTAAGGATGCTGTCTTTGGAGAGCTAAAGAATCATTTCCGCCCAGAGTTTTTAAATCGGGTGGATGAGATTGTGGTTTTCCATGGCTTGGATCAAAAGAACATTGCGGCTATCGCAAAGATCTTGTTACAAAACTTGTCTGAACGTTTGGCTCGCATTGATATGCAACTTGATGTCAGTGATGCGGCATTAAGTAAGATTGCCGAAGTGGGCTTTGATCCCGTATATGGAGCTAGACCATTAAAGCGTGCGATTCAACAGCATATTGAGAACCCCGTTTCCAAGATGATCTTGGAGGGTAAGTTTGGGCCGCAGGATGTCATACCGGTCGATGTGGATAAAAAGGGTGACTTTAGCTTCTCCCGCTTAGTACATTAGTTCTTTTCTGGAGTAATTCCCGACTGGCGCTAAACTAGTGCCATGTCGGTAGCTCAAGGTAGCTTGAACCCCAGTGACAATCGGACGATAGGCCTAATCAGCCTAGCGCATGGTACCTCGCATTTTTATCACCTCGTATTGCCACCACTCTTTCCTTGGCTAAAAATCGAGTTCGCTCTTTCATACGCAGAGCTTGGATTGTTGATGACCATCTTCTTTGTGGTCTCCTGCGTTGTGCAGGCCTCCTCAGGATTTTTGGTAGATCACAAGGGCGCTCGCCCAGTTTTATTTGCTGGCGTTGGCTTATTAGCTATGTCCGCATTGACCTATGCAGTGAGCTCGAGTTATGTTGGTTTAGTGATTGGGGCAGTCTTGATGGGTTGCGGTAATGGTGTTTTCCATCCCGTGGATTACACCCTCATGAACCATAAGATCTCGCCCAAGCGTTTGCCGTATGCGTATTCCTTCCATGGTGTAACGGGTTATCTTGGTTGGGCCTTTGCCCCAGTCTTTATGGTAGCGATTGCAGAGCTAGCAAACTGGCGTACGGCCATGATGGCCGCTGCCATTCTGGCATTTGTGGTTTTATTCTTCCTTTGGATTAATCGTGAACTTTTAACCGATGACGCCAAGGCCCGCCATGAATCTAATCTAGCTAATGCACGTAAGAACGATCCCAATCACACTCCCATAGGTACATTTGATTTCCTAAAATTGCCGGCTGTTTGGTTGTGCTGGATATTTTTCTTCTTAAGCATGGTAGCAATGGCTGGCATTCAATCGTTTGCTCCCAGTGCTCTTTTAAAGATATACGATATTTCAGTGGCATCAGGTAATTTCTTCCTCACCCTATTGGCCTTAGGTAGTGCGGGGGGTATGATTTTAGGAGGGTATATTGCTAGTAAGCTAGCTTCGCCAGAGCGTACCGTGGTTATTTGTTTAATGATTAGCGCCTTCATGGCTGTCATCATTGGTACGGAGTTTGCACCCGCTGCGTTCATACCTAGTCTATTTGTAGTTATTGGCATTGGTCTTGGAGTTGCCGCCCCCTCACGTGATTTAATGATTCGTTCGGCAACGCCGCAGGGTGCCTCCGGACGTGTATATGGCATTGTTTATTCCGGCATTGATCTCGGCGCATCAGTTGGACCCTTAGCCTTTGGAATCTTGCTTGATGCAGGCCAACCGAACTGGCTCTTTTTAGGCGTTGCCTTTATTCAATGCCTCATCATCTTCACGGCATTTAAGGTGGCCAGCAATATCCCAAGCAAGGCTCCTGCTTAAGTGCGTCCTGTTCAGGGCGAAATACTGGAGATTTGGCCACAGCATCTCTTTCCGTATTGTGAAATATTGATTCCACAAGATAAAACCACTCAAAACCATACCTCACAAACCTTTTTCATTCTCTAATCATTGTTTTCGTATTGTGATAATAAGAATATAACAAATTGATTTAAATGAATAATATTTATTTGTTTCACTTTTGACAAATAGGCTCAGTCTTTGTATTCCTCCTTAAACTCTTATATAAGACATAAGAGTTGATACGAACAAACGTTCAATTCTTAAGAGTTTTTATCTTGATAGAAGGAGAGCAATATGGTGACCCGAAAGGCAGAGGCAGCAACAATACAAAAGGATTGGGATACCAATCCACGTTGGCAGGGTATCAAGCGTGGCTATAGCGCAGAGGATGTGGTGCGCTTGCGTGGCTCAGTGCGACCCGAGTACACCCTTGCACGACAAGGCGCCGATAAGTTATGGAATCTTGTCAATAATGAGGCATATGTAAACTGCCTCGGCGCATTAACTGGTGGACAGGCAATGCAACAAGTTAAGGCCGGTGTAAAAGCCATTTATTTATCGGGATGGCAAGTAGCCGCTGATAACAATAGTTATGCGGCGATGTATCCAGACCAATCTTTGTATCCAGTGGACTCTGTTCCTAAGGTTGTGGAGAGGATCAATAACACTTTTGAGCGAGCCGATCAAATTCAGTGGTCTAAAGGTATTAACCCAGGTGATCCTGGATACATTGATTACTTTGCGCCGATTGTGGCTGATGCAGAAGCTGGATTCGGTGGTGTATTAAATGCTTACGAGCTCAGTAAAGCATTAATTAAAAATGGTGCTGCAGGCGTCCACTTTGAAGATCAATTGTCTTCTGTAAAAAAGTGCGGCCATCTCGGCGGCAAGGTCTTATTACCAACCCAAGAGTCCGTGCAGAAATTGATTGCAGCTCGTCTAGCAGCAGACGTTATGGGCGTGCCAACGATCATCTTGGCAAGAACGGATGCGGAGGCTGCTGATTTAATCACCTCTGATTATGATGAGAATGACAAGCCATTCTTAACCGGTGAGCGTACCCCAGAGGGCTTTTATAAGACCCGCAAAGGATTAGGGCAAGCTATCTCGCGTGGTTTAGCCTATGCCCAATACGCCGATATGGTGTGGTGCGAAACGGGTACGCCTGATCTCGAGTTTGCCAAGAAATTTGCAGAAGCAATTCGGGAGAAGTTCCCCGGCAAGATGTTGGCATATAACTGTTCGCCATCGTTTAACTGGAAGAAAAATCTGGATGACACCACGATTGCTAAGTTTCAACGCGAGCTTGGCGCAATGGGCTATAAGTATCAGTTCATTACCTTGGCGGGCATTCATTCCATGTGGTACAACATGTTTGACCTCTCACAAGATTACGTCAAGCGCGGTATGACCGCTTATGTTGAGAAAGTACAAGAACCCGAGTTTGCAGCGCGCGATCGTGGCTATAGCTTTGTATCGCATCAGCAAGAGGTTGGCACAGGTTACTTTGATGATGTAACCACTGTCATTCAGGGCGGTAAGTCATCGGTAACGGCATTAACCGGATCTACCGAAGAAGAGCAGTTTCACTAAAGCCATCACTCGCCAATCCGGCGAATAGGCGGGCAGTAAGGGAAGCACTTAAATTATTCCAAAAGGATGACTTAAGTGCTTTTTTGTTTTACATTAAAAGCATGAGCACTAATTGCATTTTATGTAAGGAGGATGGCGGCCAACTAATATGGCGCGGGGATGATGCGCGCGTT
>Ga0214921_10002834_pt1 | contig 27440 bp, 24 predicted proteins | sample LL1505_MetaG_FD_177992 | JGI IMG/M metagenome (GOLD analysis project Ga0214921, IMG submission 177992) | Freshwater microbial communities from Lake Lanier, Atlanta, Georgia, United States - LL-1505 | ecosystem: Environmental > Aquatic > Freshwater > Lake | place: USA: Georgia | collected... | reverse complement strand
TGCCAATGTAAATGACAATGTGCCATGGATTCCTACTTATGTAAAGAATGGAGTAACAATAAATAACCAAACCAACAAGCAACTCAGACCTTGTGTTTTGGTAAGATTTAGTAATAAAAACAGCATGCCAAACCCAGCAGTTGATTCAGATTGGGACAATGGAAATAATAATACCACAACTGTAAACGGAATTTTACCAGGAGAGTATTTCTTAGCAGAACTTAATGCAGACTTTAAATATGATGGCAATGGATTTGGCAATGCAGATGTAAACTTTAACCCAGTTGTTAATAGTCAAATAGCTGCCAAATACTGTATGTATAAAGTAATTCTAACTGATAATTATCCAAACGCATAATGGCACTAACAGTTGGTAATAAGACATTTGTAAATATTACTCCAAGTAGTAGTGGTTATCTGTTTGCTCACACTCAAGATGCAGGGCAAGCAAGATTTTTGCTTGTAGCACTATGTATGCCCCATACAGTTGACTATACAAGTGTCACATACAATGGAGTTAATATGAGTTTATTACTCAACTTCAACTCCAGTTCATTATCTCAAAGATGGGCAGTGTTTGGACTTGCAAACCCACCAGCTGGTAATTATAATGTTTTACTTACATTTAGTGGCACTCAATGGAATGCTATTAGTGCTTCTGTAATATCGTTTACAGGTTGTGCAGGAGTAAAATTGGTAGGGAATGACAATATTGCCACCTCCCCAAATGTTAAAATAAATAAGTATAATCTTAATTCAAGAATTTATGCTTTTGGGGTATCAGGAACTAATCAATCAAACCCTTATACTATTAACGGTTCAAATGTAGCACTTGAGTTTACTCATAATGTAGGAAGTATTATAAGTGGCATTTTATCAAACCCTTTAACAAGTTATGGAGATGCAGTAGTAAACACTATTGCAGATGGAGGAGGTTCTATTTCAAATACAAGAATAGAAATACTAGATTATACAGCAGGTTTAGTTGCTATCAATACAGAGATTGGAGGTAATAGGACCATACTAAATGAGTTTAAAAAAGGCTTAATTGCAATAAATACTGATGTAGTAGATAAACGTGTATTTAATGTTTTTGTCAAAGGATTTATTGGAATTACAACAGAAGTTACGCCAAGTTTAAATATTCAAAACAAAGTGACACCGATAGAAATTGTTTAATATGTTCCCGACATGAAAGTCGGGAAGATTAGTTTATATTTTTAATTTTTAATTGTTTTTTTATGTTAAAACCACCCTTTAGTTACTATGGAGGCAAGCAAACTTTAGCCTCTACCATTGTTAAATTAATTCCTCCACACAGGTTGTATTGTGAAAGTTTTGCAGGAGGTGCAGCAGTTTTCTTTGCTAAAAATCCTTCAGAAATGGAAGTGATAAATGATTACAATAATGCAATTGTGAAATTTTATAGAGCCATTAAAACAGATTATGCTATTTTAAAAATGCTAATCGAGCAAACACCTAACAGTAGAAGCATTCACCGTGAATCAGCATTTGTATTGAAGAATGCAGAACATTTTTCAGATTTAAAAGTTGCGTGGGCTGTTTGGGTACAAACCAACATGAGTTTTACAAGTAAAATGTTTGCAGGTTATGCTTACGCAGTTGGTAAAAATAGCCAAGCGTTGAAGTTAATTAACAAGAAGTTAGCCTTTAATAAAAAACTTCAAAAGCGTTTTGATATGGTAGATATAGAGTCGAACGATGCCATTAAAGTAATTTCTAGTAGAGACCGAGAGGATACTTTTCATTATGTTGACCCTCCGTATTATAACTCAAATTGCGGACATTATGCAGGTTACACTCTTGAGGATTATACAAAATTATTAAGCACGCTTGAGAATGTGAAAGGTAAGTTCCTTTTAAGCAGTTATCCAAGTGAAGTGTTAAATGAATTTGTGAAGCGAAATGGTTGGTATCAGCACATTATTACTAAGAAAATAGTGTGTACAAAAGGTGATAGAACAAAAGATAAACAAGAAGTTCTAACCGCTAACTACGACATAGTAAGTATGTTAAAGTATAATAAAAAAGGGTTCAGTTATTGAATCCTTTTTTATTTCCTAAACCGCTTAAATTGTACCGTTTTGTTTTTATTTTTGTATCGTCAGGATTTTGCGAACTTAATTGCCAATGGAATATGTATTTGAAGATTTTATTTTTGGCTTTATCGACAAAGAAATAACAGAAGTAAAAGCCAAAGCACAATCAGTTAGCAAAGCTTTAGCCGAAAATGGTACATTCCTTTTAAAACCCGATTTGTTTTTAGAAATAGGAGATAAAAATATCATTGCAGATACAAAATACAAGATAGTTTATTCCGACGAAAAAGACCCAAAATACGGAATTTCTCAAAATGATTTATATCAAATGCTAGCTTATGCCGTTAGGTTCAAAATTGAGGATATTCTACTTTTTTATCCAGAAACAATTACTCATTATCAGAGTAATAAGTCGAGTATTACAATTTTAGATGAATTGGCAAACAAAACTCCAATTACCATAAAATCATACCAATTGCCAATTATCAATAAAGCAATATTTACAAATGACAATATTGAAAATATAAGTTTACAAGAGCTTTTTGTAGAAGTAAAAGAAAACTTGGTTGTAAAACTGAAGGAGATATTATTATAAACAAAAAAAAGGGAGCAATCGATTGCTCGATTACTCCCCCTTACACACACTATGAAAAAAACTTATTTTTTCTTCTTACCACCAGCTGCTGCCGCTGCTTCTTCGTTTTGTTTGTTACGAAGTGCACGAGGAATAGTAACTGAAGCAATAGGAAGTGAATTTGGATTCAAAATTTCGTATTCTCCTTTTTTAACATCTCCAACTCTAGTAGATTTACCTAATTCCAAACCTTCGATATTTACATCAATAAAATCTGGTAAGTTAGCAGGCAAAGCTTTAATTTTTAATGTATTTTGTTTTACCACTAATTTACCCCCTACTTGCACACCTGGTGAGTTACCAATAATACGAACAGGAATATCAATTTTTACTAATTTATCTTCGAAAATTTGTAAGAAATCAACGTGTAAAATAGCCTCATTTACAGGGTGAAACTGTAAATCTTGCATAATTGCTTTGTAGTTTACACCATCAACGGTTAAATCTACAATTTTTGCTTCTTTGGTGTAAACTAAATCACGAAGTAAGTAAGCAGGTACAAAGAAGTGAATTTGTGTTTCGCCTCCGTAAAGTACAGCAGGAATGTGACCTTCAGCTCTTACTTCTGAAGAAGCCGACTTTCCGAGATTTGCTCTTTTAAACCCTATAATCTCAATCGATTTCATAATAGTTATTAAATTTATAAATGGATAATTGTTTACACAATAAATAAAGAACTGATTGATTCATAAGTATGTACACTTCTAATTGCTTTTGCAAAGAAATCAGAAATAGTTACAACATGAATTTTATCAGACTGTTGTTTTAGTGGAATAGAATCTGAAACTATCAATTGTTCAAATACTGAATTATTGATATTTTCATACGCTTTACCAGATAAAACTGGGTGAGTAACCACTGCTCTCACACTTTTTGCACCTTTGCTTAAAATAAGCTCAGCAGCTTTACACATGGTTCCTCCGGTATCAATTAAATCATCAATCAACACTACGTCAGCACCTTCTACATTTCCAATCAACTGCATAGAAGCAATTTCATTGGCTCTTTTTCTATGTTTGTCACATAAAACTAAATCTACCTCAAGTGCTTTAGCAAATGCTCTGGCTCTCGACACCCCTCCCACATCAGGCGAAGCAATTAATAAATTATCTAGTTTTAGAGAACGAATATATGGCACAAAAATAGCCGAACCATCCAAATGATCAACAGGAAAATCAAAGAAACCTTGAATTTGACCAGCGTGTAAATCAATGGTAATCACTCTATCTGCACCAGCAGTATTAAGCATATCCGCCACCAATTTTGCTGCAATAGCTACTCTTGGTTTGTCTTTTCTATCCTGACGTGCATAGCCAAAATACGGAATTACCACGGTAACATAAGCCGCAGATGCACGCTTTGCAGCGTCTATCATAAGCAAAAGTTCCATAATATGATCTGTAGGAGGATATGTACTTTGGATTAAAAAAACGTTGGAGCCACGTACCGACTCGTCGTAACTCACATGGAGTTCACCATCGCTAAAGCGATTCACAGATACTTTTCCTAAGGTTGTACCATAAGAAGTAGCTATTTTTTCTGCTAATTCTTGCGAAGCCGAGCCTGCAAAGAATTTCAATGCTGAATTAGAGAATGAGTTGTTTTTTTTCATGAGTCAGTGACCTGAATAAACAAAAAAAATGTCTTTCGATGAATTGTCGAAAGACATTTAATAGTTTTGTTGACCGACCAGGGCTCGAACCTGGACTCTCCTGTACCAAAAACAGGCGTGTTGCCAGTTACACCATCAGTCAATTTCCCGTTGTTTGGGAGTGCAAATATGGTGAATTTATTTTTTTTATCCAAGTATTTGCAATAAAAAAATGTTAAAATTTTTACCTAAAACACGTTTTAAATTGAAAATGAGCCTTTTTCGACTTAAAAAAATTTTATGCAGCATGGTTATCTACAATTTGAAGCAACTCTTTTATCTCCTTCACTTTGTCAGTTTCGCTTATTTTTTCAAATGCAACAATTAAATTTCTTAATACCCTTGTTACAATATCTATATTTTCACATGGTTGAAAATAAATATCGTTAGGTGTAAGATTTAAATGCGAAATATAATTATCAATGTCTGATTTTGTAAAAATCAGGCCTTTGTTAAATGCATTGATATAAAACTGAACATCGTCTTGTTTGTAGGTGAGAATAAATAAGTTAGGCAAATTTACGCCATAAATGGGCAGCCCTAATTTTTGAGCCACTAGCATATAAACAACACACAATGTAATGGGATTTCCTTTTTTGGTTTCCAACACCACATTCATCATTGAATTAGAAGCCGAATGAAAGTTTTTGGTGTTGGCACTAAATTTCAACCTATTAAAAATCACATTATTAATTGTTCTTACTTGGTCATACGGGTCAATATCTGGTTTAAAATCAAGCCATGCTTCGTAATATATTTGCTCAAATTCCTGCTTTAATTTCGATAATTCTAAATCTGGATACAAGAAAGTAGCCACAATTTGCATACCCTCTAGCAAGTCTTGATTTGGGTCATTTTTCCAGTTTTCAAGTTTACGTTTCAAACTTTCAAATTGCACAGTATGAATTAAATCTACAATTCTTTTTTGCACATTGGGGTTAAAAGTACTCTCCCATTCTTGTTCAAGATAAGGAATCATGGTTTCTCCCAAGGCTAATATTTTTTCTTGCACATGACTTAAAACTTCCCTATCATCGTCACTAAGCAATGATACTAAAGCTTTTAAGTTATTTTTATCTAATATTTCGTCTGACATAATTACAATTTTACAACAAAAAAAGGCAAATCGCTTAAGACCTGCCCTTTTTGAATTTTGCAAAAATACAAAACCAACTCATTTAATACAATTATTTGTAAAAATATGTATTCTCCATTTTTTAACATTTTTGTTCAATGCTCGTAAATAGGCTCATTCAAAATTAAAATATATTGGTTATGAAAGCTTTAAGTAAAAATTGGCTCACCGAGGGCTTAATTGATTTTGAGTATAAAAAATATATTTTACTAGCTTGGTTACAGGGTATAGATCAATACTTTACAGAAAGCAGGCTTTTTCCAAGTTTTAGTGAATTGATGGAGCATTATAAAAGTGCCATTGAATTTCAAAAATCCAAATCATCCCTATTCAATTCTTTTCCCAAAAGGCTTGAAAGTGGCAACATTCAAAACCTACAATTACAATACAAATCTACTGTTAATGAAGATACTACAATGCAAATTTTGGAAGAAACCATTCAATTTGCCTTGCTAGAGTTTGGTAAATATTTAAACATTGGCAAAAATATTTATGATACTGTAGAAAAAAACTTGAGCATTACTCCTATTGGTTTAAGCACTTTAAATAATACCGAAGGCTATTTATTTTTATCTTTTGAAAACTCAAATGAAGTGCGTGTGTACCAATTTAAAAGTACAATTTTTGAAAATGCAGAAGAAAAATTTCGTGGCATACATGTTTCTTATATTGACACTTTGCAAAAATCATATTTGAATACTTATGAAAAAATGAAAATGGATATTATAAAACGTTTTCATCATTTGCCCAATCCTGCCACTTATGCCATAGAATCTAAACTGATGCTACCCATTGAAGATACAGTATTGCCTTTGGCTAAACGAATGATGATGAAATATTTAGCATCGGCAGCGTAAATAAAAAATATTATTTAATTTTTTTAATTTCTTAACCAAAGTCAAGGAATTTAGCAATCAATTGTGAGTAGCTTTGCATTATTAAAATAAAACTTCTCTAAACTATGAAAAACACCGTCATCTCTCTTCGCATTTTATATCCATTATGGGCCATTGTGGGTATGTATAGTCTTTTGTATGTTCAAGGACAGCTTATTCATCTAAATGACCCCGCTTTAACGGCTAAAAAAATAATAGAAAATGATTTTTTATTCAGAACAGGTATTATGGGTAGTTTAATAACTCAGTTAATTTTTATAATAGTAGCTTGGTTATTAGGCGAATTATTTAAAAATACAGACAAAATAGCCGTTCAATGGATGTTAATTTTAGCATATATAAGTATTCCTATTACAATGCTAAATGAAATTAATCAATTTGCAGTATTATTAAACACAAATAACATTTCCCAAATGATGTTTTTTATACATTTACATCAATACGGCATGACAATAGCTTCACTATTCTGGGGTTTATGGTTATTCCCACTTGGGTATTTGGTTTACAAATCAGGATTTTTCCCAAAATGGGTTGGCTATGCTTTGTACATAGGGGGATTAGGTTATTTAATAGCATTTACTATAAAAATACTATTCCCAAGTTTAAAACCAATTTTGAGCTACACAGAGATACTAACATTTGGGGAAGTTGTATGGATGCTGTGGATTTCAATTGCAGGTACAAAAAAGGGTTGGACAGGTGTCTAATCCTTTTTATCTGTCATTCTTTTCCTAATTCTACTCAATGATTCAGCTGTAATGCCAATAAAACTAGCTATCTGATGCAGTGGCACTCTGTTTAATAAATCTGGTCTATTTTCTAGTAAATCTTGGTAACGTTCTTCTGGTGAGGAGGTAATAAATTTACTCATTTCATCTTGATAAGTGCCTGTGTGTTTTTCAACTTCCATCCGTATTACCGACCTTAATCTCGGAATCAATTCACACATTTCTTCTTCAAGAGAGGAAGTGCCAACTGTTAAAATACAATCTTCTACACAAATCAAATTATGATTTGCTTTGGTTTTGTTAGTTGCACTTGTAAATGAATTTACAGGCTGACCTTCAGTATAAAAAGCCGTTGATTTTTCTTCGCCATTTTTAACTAAATATTCTCTAACACAACCATTTAATACCAAATAACAATGTTTGGCAACTTCACCTTCTTTCAATAAATAGGTACCTTTTTTAAAAAGTTGAATGGTTGAATTATCTACAATCAATTGCAATTCATCTTTGGTTAAAAATCCTTCAAATTGAGTCAAAAACTGCATTAAGGTTTGTTTCAAATCAAGTTTATTGTTATTCATTTAATTTTTGTATTTATAAAAAACGATTATACAATGCTAATTAAGAATACTTGCAAATCAAACTAATCTTATCAAGATATTTAAAAATCAATATTCTTCTAACAAAATCCAATATTTTAATGTTAGTCAGTTGAAACAATCTTAAATACTTTGGGCTATGAAAAAATCTATAGTTTGGTTTAAAACAGACCTAAGAATTACTGATAATGAAACGCTTACACAAGCCATAACACAAAGCGATTTCATTATTCCTGTATATTGTATTGATGAGAGTCATTTTAAAACTACTCCTTTCGGTTTTAAAAAAACGGGCAGTTTTAGAGCACAATTTTTACTTGAATCCCTAAAAAATTTAGATACTCAGTTTCGTAAATTAAACGCTGGATTACATGTTGTTATTGGCAAACCAAGTATCGAAATCCCTAAATTGGTAAAACTTTATGGTGCAACTAAAGTGTTTGCCAAAAAAGAAGTTGCTCACGAAGAAAAACAACAAGAATTAGAAGTTGAAAAAGAAATTTTTAAACACAATGCAACTTTGCACACTTTCAGTACCAGCACTTTATATCACGCCCAAGATTTACCTTTTAGCATTAAAGACATTCCTGATGTATTTACTAATTTTAGAAAAAAAGTAGAAAAAGAAAGTATAATAAGAAAAACATTAAATGCTCCTCAACACATACTTTCTCCCCAAATTCCAGCTTGCAATATTCCAAATTTAGCTCAACTTGGTTTACAAGAAATCAAACTAGACAGCCGAGCATCAATTCAATTTAAAGGAGGTGAAACTGAAGCCTTAAAAAGACTCAATTACTATCTGTTTGAATCTAAAGCTATTAGTAGTTACAAACAAACCAGAGATGAATTAATTGGGGCAGATTATTCAACCAAATTCTCACCATGGTTGGCACTAGGTTGTATTTCACCAAGACAAATTTATGATGCTGTACAAAAATATGAAACTCAGTTTGGTGCAAACGAATCAACATATTGGGTAATATTTGAGTTGTTATGGCGAGATTATTTTAGGTTTATGATGAAAAAGTACAATCACAAATTCTTTTTGCAACATGGTATAAAAACCAATTACACCGAAAACCTAGCAATGGACCATGATAAATTAAATTCATGGATAAATGGTTTTACTGGAGATGCATTTGTGGATGCCAATATGCGAGAATTAAAACATACAGGATTTATGAGCAACCGTGGCCGACAAAATGTGGCTAGTTATTTATGTAATGATTTAAAGCTGGATTGGCGATACGGTGCCGCCTATTTTGAGCAGCAACTTATTGATTATGATGTGAGTAGCAATTGGGGCAATTGGGCATATTTGGCAGGAGTTGGCAACGACCCTCGAGGAAAGCGCATATTTAATACCCAAAAACAAGCACAAGATTATGATAAAAATGGGGAATATCAGATATTATGGTCGAACTAAAAATTAAATTTACAACATGTTTACTCTTGAAGATACCGACAGAATTATACAAATGGCGTGGGAAGATAGAACGCCCTTTGAAGCCATAGAATTCCAATTTGGATTAAAAGAAAAAGATGTAATTGAATTTATGCGCAGCAATTCATTGCCCTCAAGTTTCAAAATGTGGCGCAAACGAATGACTAATAGAAAAACCAAACACCTTGTACTTCGCACAGCAGGTATGGCTAGATTCAAATGTACTCGTCAAAGAAGCACAGGAAATAAAATTAGTAAGAGATTTTAGGAGGATAGTAAATCAGTTTTTTGGTCTCTATCTATCAAAAAATCAATTAATTGTTCATCCAAATAAGAACAAATTAAAATATTTTGTAATATTGTATTACAAAATTCAATAATACTAAAATGGTAATTGCAAATCCAATTTTCGACGTTGTATTTAAACGCTTGATGGAAAATGACAAAGTGGCAAAATTTTTCATAGGCACTATGCTTGACCAAATAGTAGAAAAAGTAGAAGTAAAACCTCAAGAATTTACTTATGTAGATGAATTAGCAGGTCTTTCGGTTTTTAGATTGGATTTTATAGCCACCATCAAAACTGAAGATGGGGAATTTAAAAAGGTATTAATTGAAATACAAAAGGCTAAAAATGAGATAGATTTAATGAGATTTAGAAATTATTTAGCCGAACAATATAAAAAAGAAGATACCATAAACGATGAAAAAGTAATTTTACCAATTACTACCATTTATATTTTAGGATTCAAGTTAAATGAAATAACTACCCCTTGTTTAAAAGTAGAAAGAAACTACAAAGATTTAATTAACAATACTAACTTAGTCACTAAATGTGAGTTTGTTGATAAACTTACTCATGACAGTTATATAGTGCAAGTAAACAGAATTACAGACCGTTATCAAACCAAACTTGACAAATTATTGAGTATTTTTGAACAAAGTAATTTTGTAGATGATAAAAAAATTATCAAAGAATTTAACCACCCTACCGATTTAGTAGAAATACAAGAAGCTACCCATATTCTTCATCATTCAGGCACCAACCCACAAGAAAGAAAAAGAATTGAAGACGAACAAGAAGCATGGAGAACAGTAAATGCTATGTTTGAAACCAAAGAAAAAAAATACCAAAAAGAGTTGGCTGAGAGTAAAAAAGCACTTGCCGAGAAAGAGCAGGCGTTAAGCGAAAAAGATTTACTAATTGCTGAATTACTTAAAAAATTAGAGGGGAAATAAGGTTTTTTTACACTAAATGTAAAGCTTCACTGTTAATTATAGAAAAGTATAGTCAGCAAAATAAGTAAGAGACTCTAGTTAAAATATTTATAGTTTTTCAATTATTAAGTATTAGATATTAAGTATTTAAACTAACCTGTAATTTATACTTAATACCTAATACTTAGTTTCAACTGCTTCTAAAAATAAATCTCAGCACCTTTATCTTTAAATTCTTTGGCTTTTTCTTCTAAGCCTTTTTCAAGAGCAGATGTTTCTTCTAAACCTTGTTGTTCGGCATAGTCACGCACGTCTTGCGTAATTTTCATACTACAGAAATGTGGACCGCACATAGAACAAAAATGCGCTACTTTTGCTCCTTCAGCAGGCAAGGTTTCATCGTGAAATTCACGAGCAGTGTCAGGATCTAGGGCTAAATTAAATTGATCTTGCCAACGGAATTCAAAACGAGCTTTACTTAAAGCATTGTCTCTGAGTTGAGAACCCGGATGTCCTTTTGCTAAATCCGCAGCGTGAGCCGCTAGTTTATAAGTAATTACTCCGTCTTTTACATCTTTTTTATTAGGCAAACCTAAATGTTCTTTAGGAGTTACATAGCACAACATTGCAGTTCCAAACCAACCAATCATGGCAGCACCAATTGCAGATGTAATATGGTCATAACCAGGAGCAATATCCGTAGTCAATGGACCTAATGTATAAAAAGGAGCTTCACCACATTCTTTCAGTTGCTTGTCCATATTTTCCTTAATCAAGTGCATTGGTACGTGACCAGGGCCTTCAATTATGGTTTGTACTTCGTGTTTCCAAGCTATTTTTGTCAACTCCCCTAATGTTTCTAATTCACCAAACTGAGCAGCATCATTTGCATCTGCAATTGCACCTGGTCTTAAACCATCGCCTAAAGAAAATGCAACATCATAGGCTTTCATAATTTCACAAATATCCTCAAAATGAGTGTATAAGAAATTTTCTTTGTGATGAGCCAAACACCATTTTGCCATAATAGAACCACCTCTTGAAACAATTCCTGTAACACGTTTGGCAGTTAATGGCACATATCTTAATAAAACACCCGCATGGATAGTAAAGTAATCTACTCCTTGCTCCGCTTGTTCAATTAAGGTATCTTTAAATATTTCCCAAGTAAGTTCTTCTGCTTTACCATTTACTTTTTCAAGTGCTTGATAAATAGGCACAGTACCAATTGGCACAGGAGAATTTCGCAAAATCCACTCACGAGTTTCATGAATATTTTTTCCTGTAGATAAATCCATCACCGTATCAGCTCCCCAACGAGTAGCCCAAACCAGTTTTTCAACTTCTTCTTCAATGCTAGAAGTCACAGCTGAATTTCCAATATTAGCATTTATCTTCACCAAGAAATTTCTACCAATAATCATCGGTTCAGTTTCAGGGTGATTGATATTGTTGGGCAATACTGCTCTACCTCTTGCAATTTCTTCTCTTACAAATTCTGGGGTAATAAAACCTGTATGTGTATGAGCACCAAAGTTTTGACCTTTGTGCTGTGACCATAATTTATTATCAGCTCTGTAAAGCTCTTCGTATCTCTGGTTTTCACGAATGGCAATATATTCCATTTCAGGAGTGATAATTCCTTTGTTGGCATAGTGCATTTGCGATACATTTTTACCAGGTTTTGCTTTCAATGGTTTATCCAAATGTTCAAATCTGAAAGCATCCAAAGTAGCATCAGCAAGTCTTTCTCTTCCATATTCAGATGAAATATGTGGCAATTCTTCCACATCTCCTCTATCCAAAATCCAGCTTTGACGCAATTTAGGAAGTCCTTTTCTTAGATTAATTTCAATATTAGGATCAGTAAAAGGACCGCTGGTGTCATAAACAGTAACAGAATCGTTTTTCTCAATTTTACCATTTACTTTATTAACTGTATCAGATACAGCAATTTCACGCATGGCTACTTTGATATTGTGCAAAGTACCAGGCACATAAATTTTGGTTGAGGCAGGAAAAGGTGTTCTCGTTATCACCGAATCCGAAGGTATTGTTTCGTCTTTTTTCATATTTTAGAGTTTTCAGTTGTCAGTTATCAGTTAAGAAGTTAGTGAATGAAATGGCGAAGGGGTTTCAGAACTGAAAACTGATTACTGAAAACCCTCAACTTATCAACCTCCCTGAGTGGGCGTAATAATTAATATTTTATCGTTTTCATTCAATATTTTGCTATTCCATTGATTCTTAGGAATTACCAATTCATTCACTGCTACTGCTATCCCTAATTTATTTTGTAAACCATGCTGAAGCAAAGCACTTTCTAAATTAGTGGCTGTGGGCAAAATAAAGTCTGAATTATTGATGATAACTACCATTTTAACATTTAGTTTACACTTTAGGTAGTATCCTTTTGGAGGAGGAGGTTACTTTTCCCTACGACAGTGCTAACTGTATCAGGTATTGAGGGTTTTTCTCAGCCAAAATTTGGGCACCCCTAAAGTTTAAGCAAAGATAAAACAACTTTGTGTAAAAAAGGCATATTTTAATTAAATATTCTATCAATTTATTTGTGCATTTAAATGTAACATTATCAGTCAAAAACTTCTTTTGTTAACATAAAATTTACACTTTGTTAATATTAAACGACTTAATATTAATTGTATGTTAAATAAATAATTTCTAGTTGAATGAAGGTTCAATCTAGGCTATCTTTAAAAAATTATTAAATTATCCTTTTAACAAAATTTCATTAAAGTTAAAAATTATGAAAAAAACTTTACTCATTTGGCAAGCTTCTTTATTGTTGCTTATGCCAAATCTGCTGTCGGCACAGAAACTGATTCACTATTGGAATTTTAATAGTGCTGCAACACTCAATGATTTATTAACACCAACAAAATCAGATGTTTCAGGTGCTGCAATTAATTATACCGTAAGTACTACAGGTACACAAAATCCTAAAATACAAGAAAGTACGGGGCAGAATTTTGATATTCTTAATGCTAGACAAAACGAAGCAGCATTAACACATGTACGTTTCAATGACCCAATAGGTGGTAATATCATTTTTGCACTACCAACAACTGGCTTTGAAAAACCAGTTATTACTTATGTTACTCGTCGTTCAGGAAGTGGTGCAGGTACTCAATTGGTGTCTTATACTACAAATGGTACTGATTTTACACGTTTCGATTCGTTGGTAATAACAGAAACACCTACTTTAAGAACTTTAGATTTTTCATCTATCGCCGCTACTAATAACAATGCAAATTTCAAAATTAAAATTGAATTTGTACAAGGTAGTGCAGGTGGTACCGTTGGAAACAACAGATTTGATAATTTTGCACTAGATGCTATTTCGCTTGGAGCAGATTTAAATCCTCCTGTAGCTTCATTCTTGCCATTAAACAATGCTATAGATATTGCAATTAATGCAAAACCAACTATTACTTTTAATGAAGACATACGTTTAGTTACTGGTTTAGCTTCATTAAACGATGCATTTGTATTTAAAAAAGACAATGCAACTGGTGCAGATGTTACATTTACTGCTAGCATCTCAGGAAAAGTGGTTACTCTTACACCTTCTGCTAATTTAGAAAATAATACTACTTACTATTTAGCTGTTAAAGCAAATAGCATTGAAGATTTAGCAGCAAATAAAATTACAACCGTTAAAGAAGCTTCTTTTAAAACTATCAGTGTGCAGTCGGTATTAAAAGCTGGAGATATAGCTTTTGTAGCTTTTCAATCAAGTGCATTATCAAGCGTTGATAGAATTGCTTTTGTAACTTTAGCGGATATTTTACCTGGAACAAAAATTAACTTTACTGATACTAAGATTATTGATGGCACTCCAAATCAGTGTGCAGGTGGTCTTACTTGGTCTGCTCCAGCGCAAGGTATAAAAGCAGGTGAAGTAGTTACTATTTTAACAAGCCCAATAAGCACCAACTTAGGTGCAGTTATTGGTGCTAGTTTCGGTTTAAGTTCTGGTGGTGAGCAAGTTTTTGCATATACAGGCACAAATGATAATCCTGTTCATTTAGCAGCAATTAGTTCTAATGCTTGGGTTAGTAGCAATGCCTCTTGTTCTGGTAGTTTATCTAAAATACCTGCTTCTTTAACAAACGGTACAAATGCAATTAACTTAGCAACCGCTCAAGGAAATGTTTCTGGCAATACAGCAAATGCATATTTCAAAGGCGACTGGGATTTGGTAAACCAAACTTCTGCTCAAATTTTAGCTACTATCAATAATGTGGCTAACTGGATTGGTACTGCTGCTGATTCTCCAGCACAAGTATGGCCATATTGGGCTTACCCTGGTGCTCCAGAAGTGGTAAAAGCAGAAATAGTAAATGATAAAACAATTCGTGTAATTTTCAATAAAGACTTAAATACAACTACTTCTAACGGTACTGCAAATTATACAGGAGTAACTAATTTATTATCTGCTGTTACTACTAATAATGGTTTATTGGCAGATACAGTTACTTTAACATACAGTACTTCTTTTGCTGATGGTGTTACAGATACTTTAGTAGTAAGTAATATTGAAGATACAAAAGCGCAAGTGTTAGCTTCTGCTTATTCTTTTATTTTCACTTTTGTAGCTGAGTCAAAAGTATCGTTTGATAAAAACTTCTTAACTGTTAAAGAAAATGTTTCAAGCCTTATAGTTAAGTTGAAATTAGATAAAATAAATACTGGCTCAATTGATTTAGTTTTAAAAGGTGCTCCATTTAGCACTGCATCAACTAATGACCACGGTTTTACTACTCAAAAAGTAACTTTCACTAATGAAATAGAAAAAGAAGTAGTTATTACTATTGTAAATGATAATATTGCTGAAAGTGATGAATATTTTGTGTTAGAATTAACCAACGGTGTAGGTCTAGTACCAACAGGTTTTAAATATGCTACACTTTATATTACGGATGAAGACAAAAAAGCACCAGTTGCTACTAAAGAGGTAGAATTACAATTAGTTACTAGTTTTGACCCATCTCCAACAGGAAGTACTTCTGAAGCATTGGCTTATGATGCGTCTACCAAACGCTTTTTTGTAACAAGTGCGGTTCAAAACAGATTTGATATTGTTGATTTTTCAAATCCTGCTTCTCCAGTTACATTCAAATCAATTGATATGTCCTCTTACGGTGGAGGTATCACAGGTATTAAAGTTAAAAATGGTGTTGTAGCAGTTTGTTCACCAAATGTAGATGAACAAGCAAATGGTTCAGTAGTATTTTTCAACACAAATGGTGATTTCATAACTAAAGTTACCGTAGGTGCATTGCCTGATATGGTTACATTTACTCACGATGGTACTAAAGTATTAACGGCAAATGAAGGTCAACCAAAAACAGACTACACAGTTGACCCTGAAGGTTCGGTAAGTGTAATTGATATTTCTGGTGGTATTAATAATGTTACTCAAAACAATGTTACTACTATTTCTTTAGCTTCTTTCAATACAAATGAAACTGCATTAATTGCTTCTGGGGTACGTAAAGGTCAGAAAAACGGCACTTTAGCACAAGATTTAGAACCTGAATACATAGCAATTTCTGATGATAATAAAAAAGCTTGGGTTGTTTGTCAAGAAAACAATGCTATGCTTGAAATTAACTTAGAAAACAATACTGTTATTGATTTATGGGCATTAGGAACTAAAAATTATAATACTACTGGTAATGCAGCTGATATGTCGAACAATAATGGAAATGTTCTTATTGCTAACTGGCCAGTAAAAGGGTATTATATGCCTGATGCTATAAAAAATTATACAGTAAACGGTGTTACTTATTTAGTTACTGCTAATGAAGGTGACGAAAGAGAGTATTCTGTTTTAAATGAACGTGTAAGTGTTTCAAATGCTGCTGTAAAACTTGACCCAACTGCATTCCCTCATGGAGATGTATTGAAACAAACCTATAATTTAGGTCAATTCAGAATTACTAATTTAAATGGAGATACTGATAATGATGGTGATTTTGATGAGTTATATGCAGTTGGTTCTAGATCATTCTCTATTTTCAATACCAGTACTAAGCAATTAACTTATGACAGTGGAGACGATTTTGAATATATCACTGCTCAACATCCTATTTATTCTCCATTATTTAACTCAAACCACGAATCAAATGGTTTAAAAGGCAGAAGTAATGCAAAAGGTTGTGAGCCAGAAGCATTAGATATTGCAAAAATTGGCAATAATACTTATGCATTTATAGGTTTAGAGCGTATTGGGGGTGTAATGGTTTACAATATTAACGACCCAGCAAAACCTGTTTTTGTTGATTATGCTAACAATCGTAGTGTAGTTTCTTATACTGGTGATCATGGCCCAGAGTTTGTTGTTCATGTAAGTGAAACAGAAAGTCCGGATGGTAAACACTATATTCTAGTTTCAAACGAAATAAGTGGTACTGTTACAGTATTTAAATTAAATACACCTATGGTAACAAATTTACAAGAGAGTGCAGCTGCTTCTTCTTTCTCTATTTATCCTAACCCTTCTACTCATGGGGTGGTAACATTTAGTACAGAAGAATATGTTACAGTTACTGATATTACTGGAGCTAAAGTATTTGAAGGCGTTACAAAAGGCTTAAATACAAGTAATTATAACAAAGGTATTTACATTGTAAAAACCAACAAAGGTGAAGTGAGAAAATTAATGGTGAAATAAACCATTATTTTAATTTTTATTCAATAAAAAATGCCCGGTGACAACATCGGGCATTTTTTATTTAGATTACAGAAATAAATTATACATTCATTTTTAATTATTTATTACCTACTTTTGTGTAATAAACAACCATGCGGCTAATTTCCCATCCTATATTGTGCAATTATTATGTAACTTACAGATGTAATGCAAGTTGTGGTTTTTGCGATATCTGGGAAAAACCATCTCCCTACATCACTCTAGAGGATGCCAAACAAAACTTTTCTGATTTAAAGAAATTAGGTGTAAAAGTGATTGATTTCACTGGTGGTGAGCCACTTTTGCATCAACAATTACCTGAATTATTGGCTCTAGCCAAAGAATTCAAATTCATTACCACGGTCACTACCAATTGTTTATTATATCCAAAACAAGCAGAAAAACTAAAAGGAAAGATTGATATGCTTCATTTTTCCTTAGATTCTATTCATAAAGCAACGCACGACAAAGGAAGAAACGTGGCTTGTTATGATTTTGTGATGGAATCTATCCAAATAGCTACATCTTTGGGAGAGAAACCTGATATACTTTTCACGGTTTTCAACCATAATATTGATGAAATAGAAGCAGTTTATGAGCAAATTTGCAAACCAAATAATCTGGTTTTAATATTAAACCCTGTTTTTGAATACAATGGATTAGCCTCTGAAAATCAATTAAGTAATGAGCAATTAATAAAACTAAAAAAACTAGGTAAATTACCCAATGTATATTTGAACAATGCTTTTATTGAATTAAGAAAAAATGGAGGCAATAAAATTGCAAAACCAATTTGTAAAGCGGCTAGCTCTACCATCGTAATTTCTCCTCAAAATGAATTAGTTTTACCATGCTATCATCTAGGTTTAGATAACATTCCCATCAATGGAAACTTATTAAATCTATATAAATCCCCTGAAATTCAATCATTAATAAAACTAGAAGGCAAACACAAAGCATGTGAAGGGTGCACCATCAATTGTTATATGCAACCTTCTTTTGCTGTAGAATTAAATAAATATTGGCTTCAAGCCTTACCAAGTACACTAAAATATAATTTCATAAAAGGAACTTGGAAACAATTGTTTTGAGTTATGAGTTTAAAGTTAAAGGTTGAAAGTAAAAAGTTTAAAGTTAAATCTGTTAAAAAAAACTATAAACTTTAACTTAACACTTATCACCTATCCCTTATCACCTGTCACTTATAAAAAAATGACTAGAAGATTGTTTCTTAAAAATTCTATCCCAATTTTAGGAATATTTACATTAATGAGTAATAAAAATAAAACTATGGCAAAAACAGTTTTACATAAATCAGCATCAAGAGGTTCTGCAAATCATGGCTGGTTGGTTTCAAGACATACTTTCAGTTTCGCTAATTATTACAACGAAGAAAGAATGAATTTTGGAGCTTTGAGAGTTTTAAATGACGACCAAGTAGCTGCAGGTGAAGGATTTGGCACCCACCCACACAGAGACATGGAAATTATTTCCATTCCTTTAGAAGGAGATTTGGAACACAAAGACAGCATGGGCAATGTTTCTGTAATTAAAAAAGGAGATGTTCAAATTATGTCGGCCGGCAGAGGAATCAGACATTCGGAGTACAATAAAAATAAAGAACAGCAAGTTAAATTCTTACAAATATGGGTAATTCCATCGCAAAATAATTTAACGCCAAGTTACGACCAATTTAATTTCGACACTATTGATAAAACAGATAAAATTGTTGAAATTATAACCCCTACAGGTAATGGCAATAGTTTAAAAATCCATCAAAATGCTTATTTTTCACTCTCAAATCCAAAAAAAGGAACAAGTTTGAAATATAAATTAAACGGAAATGGGCAAGGTGTTTATGTTTTTCTTTTGTCGGGCAATATAGAAATTGAGGGCCAAAATTTAGAAACCAGAGATGGTTTTGGAATTTGGGACACTTCAGAATTCACCTTTACAGCCAAAGAAAACAGCGAAATATTATTCATGGAAGTACCTATGAATGTGTAGGTTAAAAAAAAGAGCAAGACTTTAAAAATCTTGCTCTTTTTGGATTTTTTATTTTTATTAAAACCCTACAGATTTTAATCTTAAACCAGCGGTTTCTTCTAAACCAAAAATTAGGTTCATATTTTGAACTGCTTGTCCTGATGCACCTTTTGTTAAGTTATCAATCATGCTGATAATCATTAATTTATTGCCATGTTTTTCTAAGTAAATAATACATTTATTGGTATTAACTACTTGTTTTAAATCAGGATTTGAAGTTGTTACATGCGTAAATGGATGACCAGCATAATAATCACTATACAACTTATAAGCTTCTTCAATGCTTAAATTAGTTTCGGTATAAAGTGTTGCTAAAATTCCACGAGGAAATGCACCACGATAAGGAATGAAATTTATATCAGTAGCAAAACTTGGCATTAATTGTTTCAGCGATTGACCAATTTCTTTTAAATGCTGATGTTCAAATGCTTTGTAAACAGAAAGGTTATTGTTTCTCCAGCTAAAGTGTGAAGTTTGAGATGGATTTTGTCCAGCACCTGTTGAACCAGTAGTTGCACTAATATGTACTTCAGAAGTTAATAACTGCGCTTTTGCTAATGGCAATAATGCTAGTTGAATAGAAGTAGCAAAACAACCTGGGTTCGCAATTTTTGTTGCTGTTTTAATTGCATCACGTTTTAACTCAGGTAAACCATACACAAAACCATTTGTTTCTGGTCTGAAATCTTGACTTAAATCTACAATTTTAACATTTTCAGGCACATTTTGATCTGCTAAAAACTTTACAGAATCACCATGTCCCATACAAAGGAAAAGTACATCAATATTGTAATGTAATTCCGAAGCAAAAACTAAGTCTGTATCTCCGAATAAATCATTATGTACATCATAAACAGGGTTTCCTGCATTTGATTTACTATGTACATAAGTTATTTCAACATTTGGGTGATTTATTAAAATTCTTAATAATTCTCCTCCAGTGTATCCTGCACCACCTGCTATTCCTACTTTAATCATTTCTTAAGTTATCAGTTTAGAGTTAAGAGTTTAGAGTTAAGAATAATAAATGAAAACTCTTAACTCTAAACACTTAACTAATTACTTCTTATTATACTCCTGTACTTTATGATAAATCATGGTTTGATTACCAAATATTTTAGAGAAGCCTTTTACATCTTCTCCACTCCAAGCATTGTTCATTTCGCCGTAAGTTCCAAATTTAGAAGACATTAAATCATAATCCGATGTAATACCCACTACATGGAATCTGTAAGGTGCAATGAATACTGTAACTGTTCCTGTTACGTTTTCTTGAGTCTCTTCTAAGAATTTTTCAATGTTTCTCATCACTGGGTCAAGGAATTGACCTTCGTGAACAAAGTTACCATACCAACCCGCAAGTTGTTCTTTCCAATACATTTGCCATTTGGTAAGTGTGTGTTTTTCAAGGGTATGGTGAGCTTTAATGATTACCATTGGCGCAGCGGCTTCAAAACCAACTCTACCTTTGATACCAATAATTGTATCTCCAACGTGAATATCCCTTCCAACGCCGTAAGGTGCTGCAATTTCTTGTACTTTTTGAATTGCTTCAACTGGATTAGCGTATTTTACACCATTTACAGCTGCAATTTGTCCTTTAACAAAATCAATGGTTAATTCTTCTTCGCCATTTTTTGTTACTTGCGTTGGGAAAGCTGATTCAGGTAAAGTTTTGTCAGATGTTAAAGTTTCTTTACCACCTACTGAAGTTCCCCAAATACCAACATTGATTGAATAAGCAGCTTTTGTCCAATCACGAACAACACCTTTTGCTTTTAGGTATTCAATTTCCTCTTCACGAGATAATTTCATATCTCTGATTGGCGTAATTACACCAGCAGAAGGGAAAATGATGTTAAAAATCATGTCAAAACGAACTTGGTCGTTACCAGCACCAGTTGAACCATGTGCTACATAATCAGCGCCAACTTCTTTAGCATATTGTGCAATAGCCATTGCTTGGAATACTCTTTCAGCACTTACAGAAAGTGGATAAGTATTGTTTTTCAAAATATTACCATATACTAAAAAACGAACACATTCTTGGTAATATTTGTCTGTCAAATCAAGTGTAACGTGTTTAATTACACCTAATTCATAAGCTTTTTTCTCAATATCAGCTAATTCTTCTTTCGAAAAACCACCCGTATTTACTATAGCAGTATAAACTTCAAATCCTTTATCTTCAGCTAGATATTTAACACAATAAGTTGTGTCTAATCCACCACTAAATGCAAGTACAACTTTGTTATTCATATTTTTTATAAGTTTTCAGTTTTCGGTTTTCAGTTTTCAGTTTACGGTGTTTTGATTTTAAATCAAACTGATTACCGAAAACTGACAACTGATTACTTTTGTTTATTAGGGTCAAACAACATTCCGGTGCACATACAATGCTTACGATTTGTTGCAGTAAGAATATCATAATTTACACAGCTTGAGCAACCTTTCCAGAAATTATCATCATCGGTCAGTTTTTCAAAATTTACCGCTTCATATCCCAATTGTTTGTTAATTTTCATTACAGCCATACTAGTGGTAAGTCCAAAAAGCTTGGCATTAGGATATCTTAATCTTGACAACTCAAAAGCTTTTTCTTTAATTTTAGTAGCCAAGCCGTATTTTCTGTAATCTGGTGAAACAATTAATCCAGAATTAGCCACAAAACTTTTATTGGCCCACCATTCTACATAACAAAAACCAACAAATTGCTCACCATCAAGGGCTATAACAGCCTTTCCTTGACGCATTTTATCCTTAATATATTCAGGATCACGTTTTGCAATGCCTGTTCCTCTTGCTTTAGCACTTTCTTCAATTTCTTTACAAATGTCTTCAGCAAAAATTACATGCTCTTCGTTGGCTACTATTATTTGTATATTTGATGGTAAAGTATTCATTATTGATTCTGTAAGATGAATTTGAAATCGTTAAAATTAATTACAAAACTGAAAAGCAATTAGTTCCCACCTTCGAGATTGAATAGAACGAGCCACTGGCATAAAAATCCCAATTGCAAATTCAATACTTAAATTACTGATTATCAATTTATATAAAATACTTAAGATTATACAATAATACAAATGCAAACTTACAAATTAATAAGATTTAATAAAGAGAATTGAAATGTTTTTTAATTAAATTTTTATGATGAGTTTCAACCCAATTTATAATTTAGACACATCTAAAAATAAAGCTATATTTGTCAAAATTACTTTGTTTTGTAAATTATGCTTAGTCAAACCGAGGAGAATTACTTAAAAGCCATTTACCATTTATCTAGCAGAGGTACAGAATCTGTAACTACCAATGCAATTTCTGAAATTCTGCTTACTAAACCTGCTTCTGTAAGCGATATGCTCAAAAAATTGGCACAAAAAAATGTGATTACTTATGTAAAATACCAAGGTGTGCAAATTACAGAACAAGGTAAAACACTGGCTCTCAGAATTATAAGAAAACATCGCCTTTGGGAAGTATTTTTAGTAAATCATTTAAAATTTAGCTGGGACGAGGTGCATGAAATTGCCGAAGAGTTAGAGCACATTCAATCTAACTTATTAATCAAAAAACTGGATGAATTTTTGGGCTATCCTACTGTGGACCCTCACGGTGACCCCATTCCGGCAGAAGATGGAACTGTTAGTGTGCCATTTTTAGTTCCATTGGACACATTGGACGTAGATACTTCCGTAGAGGTAGCAAGTTTGAACGAAACAAGCGGAGATTTTTTACGCTATTTAGATAAAATTGGCATTGGTATAGGTGTGAAAATCAAAGTATTGGATAAAATTAATTTTGATGGCTCGCTAGAAATTTTAATTGCCAACACCAACAGAGTGATGATTTCATTGGCTATAGCCAAAAATATCAATGTTGGATTGATTTAATTCATCATCTAAATACATAATAATCAAAATATTACAAAAAAAATAAATATTTTGCTCAATAAAACTAGTAAAATTACTCAATAGAAATAGTTGTTTTACTCAATACAACTTGTATATTTGCTATATAAATCATTAGCAATGGATTACATCAAACAAGAACTTAAACTTTTGCAAGGAAGAGTAGCAGAACCAAGGCATTTCATACAAGTTATTTTAGGACCTCGTCAAGTAGGTAAAACGACAGTTGTACGTCAATTATTAAAAAATCTGAACGACATGCCATTTCATTTTGCTGCCTCTGATGGTGTACCTAGCAGTAATTTTAATTGGATAGACCAGCAATGGCAAATTATTCGTCAAAAGTTACGAACAGAAAACGCTACTGATGCATTATTGGTGATTGACGAGATTCAAAAAATTGATAATTGGGCTGAAATTGTAAAATCAAACTGGGATGCTGATACTTTTGCTCAACTCAACATTAAAGTCATACTTCTTGGTTCGGCTAGATTATTATTACAACAAGGTTTAACAGAATCTCTAAGTGGCAGATTTGAAACCATTTATATGAATCATTGGTCTTTACAAGAAATGAAAGATGCCTTTGGATATTCTGCGGAAGAATATGTTTGGTTTGGAGGTTATCCTGGTGCTGCCATTTTTACAAAAGACGAAGACCGTTGGAAAAGTTATGTAATTGATTCCTTAGCTGAAACAACTATTTCAAAAGATATTTTAATGCTTAGTCGAGTTGACAAACCAGCTTTATTAAAACGTTTATTTGAATTAGGTAGTGCCTATTCAGGGCAGATTTTATCTATCACAAAAATCATGGGACAAATGCAAGATGCTGGAAACACTACTACCCTTTCGCATTATGTAGAATTATTAGATTCCGCAGGAATGTTGTCAGGTTTACCAAAATACACTCCAGATATGGCTCGTCAACGTGCTTCAATTCCTAAATGGCAAGTACAAAATATGGCTTATCAATCAGCATATAGCAATTTGAATTTCAATGAATTACTTACCAATCCTGCACTTTGGGGGCGACATGTGGAATCTACAATTGGAACACATTTAATTCGAGGTGTAAAAAAAGATAAAATTCAACTCTATTATTGGAGAGAAAAGAATGACGAAATGGATTTTGTTATGGTAAAAAATAACAAAGTGATTGGGCTAGAAGTGAAAAGTGGAAACAAAATAAAAGCAGATAGAACTAAAGCTTTTGTAAATCAAATCCATCCTGACAAAGTTTATTTGATTGGTACTGGTGGAATGCCATGGGAAGAGTTTCTTTGTATTGAACCTAAAGAATTTTTCTAGCGACGTAAAAATATAATATTCAATGAATTAAAATCGTATTCAACATTTTACTCAATATAACTAGTAAAATTACTAAATAAGATAAGTAAAGTAAAAACATTAAAAGGCAGCATAAATTATGCACGAACATCGTGCACAATTACTATAATTTCTTAATTTAATGTTAAATACAATCAATCATTTCTGCAAAAAACCGCTTAAGAACTAGAAAAACATAAAATAATTGATGTAATTTGTAAGCAAGTACGGAGTACCTATAAAATATGAAAGTAGTAGATCATTTAAAAAACGCAAAAGATACTTTATTCTCAATTGAAGTATTGCCACCTTTAAAAGGGGAAGACATTAACACTTTATTCTCTCACATAGAACCACTTATGGAGTTTAAACCTCCATTTATTGATGTTACTTATCACCGTGAAGAATACGTATATCGCAAACAAGAAAATGGCTTGCTAGAGAAAGTAACAACTCGCAAACGTCCTGGTACTGTGGGAATTTGTGCTGCCATTATGAATAAATTCAAAGTAGATGCAGTGCCTCATATTATTTGCGGAGGTTTCACCAAAGAAGAAACCGAGAACGCATTAATTGACTTAAATTTCTTAGGAATTGATAATGTATTGGCTTTGAGAGGTGATGCCATAAAATCGGAAGGAACATTTATTCCAGACCCTAAAGGAAATGCTTATGCCACAGATTTGGTTGCCCAAATTATTGACATGAACCAAGGAAAATACATTCACGATACTGAAATGGCAAAAACAACTTTTTCTATTGGTGTGGCTGCCTATCCAGAGAAACATTTTGAAGCTCCCAACTTGGCTACAGATTTAAAATATCTAAAGAAAAAAATTGAATTAGGTGCAGAATATATTGTTACTCAAATGTTTTTTGATAACCAAAAGTATTTTGACTTTGTAGAATTGTGCAAAAAAGAAGGTATCAATGTGCCTATTATTCCAGGCATTAAACCAATGACTACAAAAAAACAATTGACAATTTTACCAAGTATTTTCCATATTGATTTGCCAGAAGCATTGAGCGAAGCAGTAATGGCTTGCAAAAACAATGAAGAAGTAAAACAAGTTGGTATTGAATGGTGTATCCAACAATCTAAAGAGCTAAAAGCCAAAGGAGTACCTATTCTTCACTATTACACCATGGGAAAATCTGATACTACTTATAAAATTGCGAAAGAGGTTTTTTAAGACCAACTTTTTATAAAAGAAAAAACGCTAGCTCATTTCTGAACTAGCGTTTTTTTATGGTTAATATTCGGGAAAATTTTTACTTTACCACTCTTACAATAGCAGTTTTAGGCACATTTCTTTTATTTGTCCAAGAAATTTTAACAGAAGTTGCCTCACATTCAGTTGTTGGTTTGTTACCTGCAGCATCTAAGCCAGCTTCAATAGTAATTTCTTTACCAGCAGGATAATTATCACTAGAAATTTTATGTAATTCTTTACCAGCAACCAATCTTGGTCTTAAACCACAACCTCTAAAAATTATAGTGTCAACAATTGAATGAGTAAATGCATAATTACCTCTTGTTGAACCTGTTTCAGCAATTCCAGATACACCGTTTATAGTAGTATCACCCACAATTTTCAAGGCAGTCATTCCTTTTTCTATTGCTGTAATTCTTTTTCTTGTAATTGTCCAAGATCTTACTGATGCATCATCAAAAGTTAAACTTAAAGTACCTCTCACTTTTTGATTAAATGGTTTACCTGCTAAAATATCACCAAATTTACCACTAGATAAATTGGTTATAGTTTTAGTTCCATTTAGTGTAACCGATTTATTATCAGATTCTCTTGTAACTTTCAAGTTTTCAAAAGTAATTGTATGAGTAGTACCCTCAACTCCCCAAGTACCAGTTTTAGAAATCTTTACAACACCTTGTTTTTTTCTACCTCTATCGTTAAGATTTGTTCCTGCATAAGTAATTGTAATTACGCCTGTTTGTAGGTCTTTAACCACCACACCATCTTTAATTTTAGCAACATTTAAAGTGTCTTTACCTAAAACGACTTTCTCAACTCTTGAAGAATTTGATAAATCTTGGTCATAAGCTGCTGATGCATCATCGGCTACATCATCTGCAGATTCCATCCCTGCCGAATTGTCGGTAACTGTGGTTTGCTGCGTGCTAAATTCATCTGCTTCTACTTCTTCCTTTTTCTTACAAGATGACATTGCAATAGAAAGTGCAAAACCTAATACTGCTGCTGATCTAAATACTTTTTTCATGATAATTATAAATGTTTAGTTTTTTCTTAATTTGTAACTAAGAGTAACCAAACGGAAAAAGGTTTAATGTAAGATGAAAAAAAAAAAAATAAAATTATGCTTCAATTATAGAATATATATGTTCCAATCTATTTACAAGTTGCACATTATGAGGCAATTCAATATCTTGACCTACTACTTGATATCCTGTAATAAAAATTGTAGTATTGGCAAACTGAGTTGATAATTTATTAATATAAGCTTGTATATCAAAATCTATGGGTGATGCTGTAAAAATTGTGAGCAATACATCGGGCATATAAATATGAAAAGAACTTACCAAATCTTGAAAAGGCAAATTACTTCCTAGATATAAAACATCTTGTCCATGCGCTTTAAGCATATAATGTGCAAACAGTAAACTTAACTCATGATACTCATTTGAAGGCAAATACAACAAAAACTTTTTCTTGGGGGTGGTTTCATTTACCTTCAAATCATCAATGGCTACAATAACTTTTTGTCTGATAAGATTAGAAATAAAATGCTCTTGAGCAGGATTGATAGCTCCTGTGAGCCATAACATACCCACTTTACTTAAAAATGGATAAATAATAAACAACATAGTTTTTTCAAAACCAAATTGAGTAGTATTTCTTTGCATCAATTTTTCAAACCTATCCTCATCTAAATCAAGCATGCACAAAGTAAGCGCATGCACTTGTTCTGGATATTTCAGATTATTTTCGGTGAGTTTTATTACCTCTTCGTTAATATTTTCTCTGCTTAATTGGGCAATTTTAGAAATTTTATACCCATGCTGATTAAGCAACGAGATGTTTAAAATC
>Ga0214921_10002833_pt1 | contig 27447 bp, 9 predicted proteins | sample LL1505_MetaG_FD_177992 | JGI IMG/M metagenome (GOLD analysis project Ga0214921, IMG submission 177992) | Freshwater microbial communities from Lake Lanier, Atlanta, Georgia, United States - LL-1505 | ecosystem: Environmental > Aquatic > Freshwater > Lake | place: USA: Georgia | collected 2015-05-28 | reverse complement strand
CGAGACAGGGCCAACAGGTGAGACAGGACCTACAGGAGAGACAGGGCCTACTGGCGAGACAGGCCCAACTGGTGAGACAGGGCCTACAGGTTCTACAGGACCTACTGGCGAGACAGGGCCTACAGGCGAAACAGGGCCTACAGGCGAAACAGGGCCTACAGGAGAAACAGGGCCTACAGGAGAAACAGGACCTACTGGTGAGACAGGGCCAACAGGAGAAACAGGACCTACTGGTTCTACAGGGCCTACAGGCGAGACAGGGCCTACAGGTGAGACAGGACCTACTGGTGATACAGGGCCTACAGGCGAGACAGGGCCAACAGGAGAAACAGGGTCTACTGGTTCTACAGGGCCTACAGGCGAGACAGGGCCTACAGGCGAGACAGGGCCAACAGGTGAGACAGGCCCTACAGGAGAAACAGGCCCTACAGGTGAAACAGGGCCAACTGGTGAGACAGGGCCAACAGGAGAAACAGGGCCTACTGGTTCTACAGGGCCTACAGGCGAGACAGGGCCTACAGGCGAGACAGGACCTACAGGTGAGACAGGACCTACAGGTGAGACAGGGCCTACAGGAGAAACAGGACCTACTGGTTCTACAGGTCCAACAGGTGAGACAGGACCTACAGGCGAGACAGGTCCAACAGGTTCTACAGGACCTACTGGCGAGACAGGTCCAACAGGTGAGACAGGGCCAACAGGAGAAACGGGATCAAGGGGAGAAACAGGTCCAACGGGTGAAACAGGACCTACAGGAGAAACAGGACCTACAGGAGAAACAGGACCTACAGGAGAGACAGGGCCTACAGGTGAGACAGGGCCAACAGGTGAGACAGGACCTACAGGTGAGACAGGACCTACAGGTTCTACAGGGCCAACAGGTGAGACAGGGCCAACAGGTGAGACAGGTTCAACAGGACCAACAGGGCCAACTGGATTGACAGGTCCCACAGGAGAAACAGGATCAACTGGACCGACTGGTTCTACAGGAGAAACTGGCCCGACAGGACCAACTGGGCAAACAGGTCCAACAGGTGAGACAGGACCTACAGGTTCTACAGGGCCAACAGGTGAGACAGGGCCAACAGGCGAGACAGGTCCTACAGGTTCTACAGGGCCTACAGGAGAAACAGGTCCCACAGGAGAAACAGGATCAACAGGACCGACTGGTTCTACAGGAGAAACTGGCCCGACAGGACCAACTGGACAAACAGGCCCTACAGGAGAAACAGGACCTACTGGTTCTACAGGTCCAACGGGCGAAACAGGACCTACAGGAGAAACAGGTTCAACAGGACCAACTGGACCAACTGGATCGACAGGTCCCACAGGAGAAACAGGATCAACTGGACCGACTGGTCCTACAGGAGAAACTGGCCCAACAGGAGAAACAGGACCTACAGGAGAGACAGGTTCAACAGGACCAACTGGACCAACTGGATCGACAGGACCCACTGGAGAAACAGGATCAACTGGACCAACTGGTCCTACAGGAGAAACTGGACCAACAGGACCAACTGGGCAAACAGGAGAAACTGGACCGACTGGACCAACTGGGCAAACAGGACCAACAGGAGAAACAGGGCCTACAGGTTATACAGGACCTACAGGATCTACAGGTCCAACAGGAGAAACTGGGCCGACGGGCGAGACAGGATCAACTGGACTGACTGGTCCAACGGGGCCAACTGGTGAAACAGGTACGACTGGTCCAACAGGACCGACTGGTATGACAGGTCTAACAGGAGAGACAGGTCCAACAGGAGAAACAGGACCTACAGGTTATACAGGACCTACAGGTTCTACAGGTCCAACAGGCGAGACAGGGCCAACAGGTGAGACAGGTCCAACGGGACTGACAGGGCCAACAGGGCCAACAGGAGAAACAGGTACGACTGGGCCAACAGGACCAACAGGTTCTACAGGGCCTACAGGCGAAACAGGACCTACAGGATATACAGGTCCAACAGGAGAAACAGGACCTACAGGATCTACAGGTCCAACAGGAGAAACAGGACCAACTGGTGAGACAGGATCAACTGGACCGACAGGGCCAACAGGGCCAACAGGTGAAACAGGTACAACTGGGCCAACAGGACCTACAGGCGAAACAGGGCCTACAGGAGAAACAGGGCCTACAGGTGAGACAGGATCAACTGGGCCGACGGGACCAACTGGATCAACAGGGTCTACAGGTGAAACAGGTCCTACAGGCGAAACAGGTCCTACAGGTTCTACAGGTCCTACAGGCGAAACAGGGCCTACAGGCGAAACAGGGCCTACAGGTTCTACAGGTCCTACAGGTTCTACAGGGCCTACAGGCGAAACAGGTCCTACAGGCGAAACAGGACCAACAGGTTCTACAGGACCTACAGGCGAAACGGGTCCTACAGGAGAAACAGGTCCTACAGGATCAACTGGATCAACTGGTACAACTGGGCCAACAGGGCCGACTGGGCCAACAGGAATGACAGGAGAAACAGGACCAACGGGTATTACTGGATCAACGGGACCAACTGGACCAACGGGGGCAACTGGGCCAACAGGGGCAACAGGTGAAACAGGTCCAACAGGTGAAACAGGTCCTACAGGTTCTACAGGGCCTACAGGCGAAACGGGTTCTACAGGGCCAACTGGGCCTACAGGTATGACTGGTCCTACTGGGCCAACTGGCATGACAGGAGAGACAGGTCCTACAGGACCTCTTGGAACAGGTTCTACTGGCCCAACAGGTGAGACAGGACCTACTGGACCAACAGGATCAACGGGTGAAACAGGACCTACTGGCCCAACAGGTGAGACGGGACCTACAGGACCAACTGGATCAACAGGAGAAACAGGACCTACTGGCCCAACTGGATCTACAGGTGAAACAGGTACAACTGGGCCAACAGGACCAACTGGCGCGACAGGACCAACAGGCGAAACAGGTTCTACTGGGCCAACAGGACCAACTGGTGCGACAGGTCCAACAGGTGAAACAGGCCCAACTGGTGCGACAGGACCAACAGGTGCGACAGGACCAACAGGAGAAACAGGTACTACAGGACCAACTGGACCAACAGGTGCGACAGGACCAACAGGTGAAACAGGCACTACTGGGCCAACTGGACCAACAGGTACTACAGGACCAACAGGACCAACAGGGTCGACTGGTACAACAGGACCAACTGGATCAACAGGGCCGACTGGAATAACAGGTTCTACAGGACCAACAGGATCAACAGGAGAAACAGGTCCAACTGGACCAACTGGATCAACTGGGTCGACAGGACCAACAGGATCAACAGGAGAAACAGGTCCAACTGGACCAACTGGATCAACTGGACCGACTGGGCCAACAGGTATGACTGGATCGACAGGGCCAACTGGACCAACAGGTGAAACAGGACCAACAGGTGAAACAGGTACTACAGGGCCAACAGGACCAACAGGTATTACAGGTTCAACTGGACCAACAGGAGAAACAGGTTCAACTGGACCAACAGGATCAACTGGACCTACTGGACCAACTGGTATTACTGGATCAACGGGACCAACAGGCAATACAGGACCAACAGGTGAAACAGGACCAACAGGTGAAACTGGTACAACGGGACCAACAGGACCGACAGGTGAAACAGGACCAACTGGATCAACAGGACCAACTGGACCGACTGGTATAACTGGATCAACAGGTCCTACTGGACCAACTGGACCGACTGGTATTACAGGATCTACTGGACCAACAGGTGAAACAGGATCAACAGGACCAACTGGACCGACTGGTATTACAGGACCTACAGGACCTACAGGTGAAACAGGATCAACAGGACCAACTGGTCCGACTGGTATTACAGGACCTACAGGACCTACAGGAGAAACAGGTACGACAGGACCAACTGGACCGACTGGTATTACAGGACCTACAGGACCTACAGGTGAAACAGGTACGACTGGACCAACAGGACCTCTTGGAACTGGACCAACAGGACCAACTGGGTCAACTGGACCAACAGGATCAACAGGGCCAACAGGTGAAACTGGTACTACAGGACCAACTGGACCAACAGGTGCGACTGGACCAACAGGTGAAACAGGTCCAACAGGATCAACAGGTGAAACAGGTCCAACTGGGCCAACAGGACCAACAGGAATAACAGGTTCTACAGGACCAACAGGTGAAACAGGTCCAACAGGACCAACAGGTACGACAGGGCCGACAGGATCAACTGGTGAGACTGGGCCAACTGGACCTACAGGAGAAACTGGGCCAACTGGGCCGACTGGGTCAACTGGCGCAACTGGGCCAACTGGACCAACTGGATCGACAGGACCAACAGGTGAAACAGGTACGACTGGACCGACTGGACCAACTGGATCAACAGGACCAACAGGTGAAACAGGTACGACTGGACCGACTGGACCTACTGGAGAAACTGGACCAACTGGGCCTACAGGTATGACTGGACCTACTGGAGAAACTGGGTCAACAGGACCAACTGGACCAACTGGATCTACAGGACCAACTGGAGAAACTGGATCAACAGGACCAACAGGGCCAACTGGATCGACTGGGCCAACTGGTATGACTGGACCTACAGGAGAAACAGGGCCAACTGGATCTACAGGACCGACTGGATCTACAGGACCAACTGGAGAAACTGGATCAACTGGACCAACTGGACCAACTGGGTCAACTGGGCCTACAGGTGAAACTGGTACAACAGGCCCGACTGGATCAACAGGACCGACTGGAGAAACTGGGCCAACTGGACCGACAGGAGAAACTGGATCAACTGGACCGACTGGAGAAACTGGGCCAACTGGACCGACAGGGCCTACAGGAATAACTGGTACTACAGGGCCAACTGGAGAAACTGGGCCAACAGGACCGACAGGTATAACTGGACCAACAGGAGAAACTGGGTCAACTGGGCCAACAGGGCCAACTGGGTCAACAGGACCAACTGGAGAAACTGGGTCAACTGGGCCAACAGGACCGACTGGATCAACAGGACCAACAGGTGAAACAGGTACAACAGGTCCAACAGGGCCGACTGGACCAACAGGAATAACTGGTATGACAGGACCGACAGGTGAAACAGGGCCAACAGGATATACTGGTCCAACAGGATATACAGGACCGACTGGATCTACAGGACCGACTGGATCTACAGGACCTACAGGTGAGACAGGTTCAACAGGTCCGACTGGACCTACAGGTTCTACAGGACCTACAGGTTCTACAGGACCAACAGGAGAAACAGGTTCTACAGGACCAAGTGGACCAACAGGACCAACAGGCATGACTGGACCAACTGGTGAAACAGGTTCAACAGGACCAAGTGGACCAACAGGACCAACAGGCATGACAGGACCAACAGGAGAAACAGGTTCAACAGGACCGACAGGACCAACGGGCATTACAGGGCCTACTGGATGGACTGGACCAACTGGTCCAACAGGATCAACAGGACCAACAGGACCGACAGGCATGACTGGACCAACAGGTGAAACAGGTTCAACAGGACCAACAGGACCAACAGGTATTACAGGGCCTACTGGATCAACTGGATCAACAGGTCCAACAGGACCAACAGGACCAACGGGTATTACAGGACCTACAGGATCGACTGGATCAACAGGTTCTACTGGACCAACAGGACCAACAGGTATTACAGGACCTACTGCAGCGACTGGACCGACTGGTATGACTGGTCCTATTGGAACAGGTGCGACAGGGCCAACGGCTGCGACTGGTAGAACAGGGCCAACTGGTATGACTGGACCAATTGGAACAGGTGCGACAGGGCCAACTTCAGCGACAGGACCGACTGGTATGACTGGTCCAGTTGGAACAGGTGCGACAGGACCAACCGCAGCGACAGGGCCGACTGGTATGACTGGTCCAGTTGGAACAGGTGCGACAGGACCAACTGCAACTACAGGACCAACTGGGTCGACTGGACCACTTGGAACGGGAGCGACAGGACCAACTGCAGCAACTGGATCTAGTGGACCTACTGGACCGACAGGACCAATTGGAACAGGGCCTACAGGACCGACTGCAGCGACAGGACCGACTGGTATGACTGGTCCACTTGGAACAGGTGCGACAGGACCATCTGGATCAACTGGTCCAACAGGGCAGACTGGATCAACAGGCCCAACAGGCGCAACAGGATCGACAGGTCCAACTGGATCAACAGGGTCGACAGGATCAACTGGTACAACAGGCGCAACAGGATCGACAGGACCGACTGGATCAACTGGATCGACTGGATCAACAGGTCCAACAGGACCAACTGGATCGACTGGATCAACTGGACCAACTGGATCAACAGGACCAACTGGATCTACTGGACCGACTGGACCAACAGGACCATCAGGACCAAGTGGTAGAACAGGACCAACTGGAAGAACAGGCGCAACAGGCGCAACTGGACCGACTGGCGCAACTGGACCGACTGGCGCAACTGGTGCAACAGGTGAAACAGGTCCAACAGGCGAAACAGGTGATACAGGTACAACAGGACCAACAGGGCAAACAGGACCAACTGGCGAGACTGGTCCTACAGGAGAAACAGGTCCTACAGGCGAAACAGGTAATACAGGTACAACAGGTCCAACAGGTGAGACAGGTTCAACAGGTCCAACTGGTGCAACAGGTACAACTGGTCCAACTGGAAGAACAGGTTCGACAGGTAGGACAGGTTCAACAGGAGCAGCAGGACAAACTGGTCCAACAGGTAGAACAGGCACTACAGGGGCAATAGGACCCACTGGTACAACAGGACTCATGGGTACTACAGGAATAGCAGGACCCACTGGTACATCAGGATCTAGTGGTACAACAGGACCTATGGGTACTACAGGAACAGCAGGTACAACAGGCTCAACAGGTCCTATAGGAACAGGTCCTACAGGTGTAATAGGACAAACAGGTTCTACAGGAGAAATAGGTCCTACTGGTAAAATAGGTGTCACTGGTGCTACAGGACCAACTGGTTCAATAGGTGTAACTGGTGATATAGGATCTACAGGACAAACAGGATCCAGTGGTCCAACAGGACCTATGGGTACTACAGGGACAGTAGGTACAACAGGCTTAACAGGTTCAACAGGTCCTATAGGAACAGGTCCAACAGGTGTAATAGGACAAACAGGTTCTACAGGAGAAATAGGTCCTACTGGTATAATAGGTGTCACTGGTGCTACAGGACCAACTGGTTCAATAGGTGTAACTGGTGATATAGGATCTACAGGAGAGACAGGCCCAACAGGTGAGACAGGTCCTACAGGTTATACAGGCTCAACAGGTCCTATAGGAACAGGTCCTACAGGTCCTACAGGATATACAGGACCTACAGGAGAAATAGGTCCTACAGGCAAAACAGGAGCCACAGGTACTACAGGACCAACTGGTTCAATAGGTGTAACTGGTGAGATAGGATCTACAGGAGAAACAGGGCCGATTGGTAAGACAGGTCCAACAGGAGAGACAGGTCCAACAGGCGAAAAAGGACCTACAGGCGAAACAGGACCAACAGGAGAAACAGGACCTACAGGTATAACAGGTCCAACAGGCGAAGTAGGAACAGGTCCTACAGGTGATATAGGACCTACAGGAGAAATAGGTCCAACAGGCGAAACAGGACCAACTGGTGAGACAGGTCCAACAGGAGAAACAGGACCTACAGGAGAAACAGGACCAACTGGTGAGACAGGTCCAACAGGAGAAACAGGTCCTACAGGTCTAACAGGTCCTACAGGCGAGGTAGGAACAGGCCCAACAGGTCCAAGTGGTGATATAGGTCCAACAGGTGAAACAGGTCCTACAGGAGAAACAGGACCAACAGGCGAAACAGGTCCTACAGGCGATATAGGACCTACAGGCGAGACAGGTCCAACGGGCAAAACTGGACCAACGGGTGAGACTGGACCAACAGGAGAGACAGGTCCAACAGGAGAAACAGGACCTACAGGTGAGACAGGACCGACTGGCGAAACAGGACCAACAGGTATAACAGGACCAACTGGCGAGGTAGGAACAGGTCCAACAGGTGAGACAGGACCAACAGGTGAGACAGGACCAACGGGCGAGACTGGTCCAACGGGCGAAATAGGTCCTACAGGAGAAACAGGCCCAACAGGCCCTACAGGTCTAACAGGACCAACGGGCGAAACAGGTCCAACAGGTATAACAGGACCAACTGGTGAAGTAGGAACAGGACCAACTGGTCCTACAGGTGAGACTGGGCCAACGGGTGAAACAGGGCCTACAGGCGAAACAGGTCCTACAGGTGAGACAGGACCAACAGGCGAGACTGGTCCAACAGGGCCAACAGGAGAAACAGGACCAACAGGTCCAACAGGCGAGACAGGTCAAACAGGGCCTACAGGTATAACGGGACCGACTGGTGAAGTAGGAACAGGCCCAACAGGTGATACAGGTGCAACAGGACCAACAGGTCCAACTGGTGAGGTAGGAACAGGGCCAACAGGACCTACAGGCGAAACAGGGCCTACAGGAGAAACAGGTCCAACAGGACCTACAGGTGAAACAGGTAATACAGGACCAACTGGTATAACAGGTCCAACTGGTGAGGTAGGAACAGGTCCAACTGGTAATACAGGTGATACAGGAACAACTGGTACGATAGGTCCGACTGGTGAAGTAGGAACAGGTCCAACAGGTGAAACAGGACCAACAGGTGAGACTGGTCCAACAGGACCGACTGGTCAGGTAGGAACAGGTCCTACAGGTCCTACAGGTGAAACAGGTGTAACAGGGCCAACAGGTGAAGTAGGAACAGGACCTACAGGTCCTACAGGCGAGACAGGGCCAACAGGTATAACAGGACCAACAGGTGAGACAGGGCCTACAGGTGAGACAGGGCCTACAGGTTCTACAGGTCCTACAGGAGAGACAGGTCCTACAGGTTCTACAGGTCCAACAGGCGAGACAGGGCCAACAGGTATAACAGGACCAACAGGTGAAGTAGGAACAGGTCCTACAGGTCCTACAGGTGAAACAGGTGCAACAGGACCTTTAGGAACAGGTGAGACAGGACCTACAGGAGAAACAGGTCCTACAGGAGAGACAGGACCTACTGGTGAGACAGGACCTACTGGTCCTACAGGTCCAACTGGTGATATAGGAGCAACTGGCAGAACAGGCCCTACAGGAGAGACAGGGCCTACAGGTGAGACAGGACCTACAGGTTCTACAGGACCTACAGGTTCTACAGGCCCTACAGGAGAGACAGGTCCAACAGGTCCAACAGGTGAAACAGGCGCAACAGGACCTTTAGGAACAGGTTCAACAGGTCCTACAGGAGAAACAGGACCTACAGGCACAACTGGGCCAACTGGCGAAACAGGACCTACTGGTGAGACAGGACCAACAGGATCAATAGGCGCAACAGGACCGACAGGTTATACAGGTGAAACAGGACCTACAGGAGAAATAGGTCCAACTGGCTTAATAGGTTCAACAGGACCTACAGGTCCTACAGGTGAAACAGGATCAACAGGTCCTACTGGACAAACAGGTTCAATAGGTCCTACAGGAGAGACAGGACCAACAGGCGAAACAGGTCCTACAGGTTCTACTGGACAAACTGGCTCAATAGGTTCAACAGGTTCTACAGGACCAACAGGAGAAACAGGACCTACAGGCGCAACAGGACCTACAGGAGCAATAGGACCAACGGGTGAAACAGGACCAACTGGTGAGACAGGCAATACAGGCGCAACAGGTCCACTAGGAACAGGTCCAATAGGACCTACAGGCGAAATAGGTTCTACAGGTGTAACAGGAGCAACAGGGCCTACAGGCGATATAGGATCAACAGGTGTAACAGGAGCTATAGGAACAGGTCCTACAGGAGAAATAGGCCCAACGGGTGAGACAGGCAATACAGGCGCAACAGGATCAATAGGCGCAACAGGATCAACTGGATCAATAGGCGCAACAGGATCAACTGGTGAGACAGGTCCAACAGGACCAACAGGACAAATAGGCGCAACAGGTCCAACAGGAGACACAGGCGCAACAGGTCCTATAGGAACAGGTCCAACAGGACAAACAGGACCAACTGGTACTACAGGCTCGATAGGATCAACAGGTCTAACAGGTACTACAGGTCTAACAGGACCAACAGGACAAACAGGTACTATTGGTCCAACAGGTACTATAGGTCTAACAGGACCAACAGGACCGACAGGTACTACAGGAGCAACAGGTACTACAGGTCCTATAGGAACAGGACCGACAGGTGATACAGGAGCAACAGGTATAATTGGTGATACAGGTGTAACAGGTCCAGTAGGAACAGGATCAACAGGTCCAACAGGAATACAAGGTGACTCAGGTATCAGTTCTGGTTTAATATTATATTTGAATTATAGTCAAACAGCTAACCCATTGATAACAGATTTAACAGGATCACCCATTATTGACACCACAATTTATGATCCAACGATACCGCCTGATCCAAATCCACTAATAGATCCACTACCAGTTGATCCAACAAATGTACGATCATTATCAGTAGTACCTAGCATAGCTGGACCAACAAATGTTCAGTGTACATTTAACACAGTATCAGAGGAGAATTGGTTAGCACAATTTGCTATTTATAAAACGGATATACCTATCAGCGGCTCATTTATTCCACCTGGTATTTGGGATTTGAATATTTTCGCTAATGTCATAACATTGAGTGATGACAATAAAGTGAATTTACAATATCATTTATATGGAGTTACTGTAAGCGGTGGTAATATTACAGCAAAGATTGAGATAGGAACAGGTTCATCTATGGCAAGTGTTGTTGGAGATCAACCAACATTATATACATTATCAATGTATGTTCCCTATACAGATTTATATTCATATGATGCATTGTATATAATAATTACTGGTACAGGGAACGATTCAACACCAGTGACCAATATTACATTTGAAGGTTCTTCGACATATTCGCACATCCATACATCATTTGGTATATATGGTTATACAGGTGTAACTGGTACAACAGGACCAACAGGTACTACAGGACCAACAGGTCCAACAGGACCTATAGGAACAGGTCCAACAGGTCCTACTGGAACAACAGGACGAACAGGTCCAACAGGTCCTCTAGGAACAGGTTCAACAGGTCCTACTGGTCCAACAGGATCTACAGGCCCAACAGGACGAACAGGAGCTACTGGAACAACAGGCCCAACAGGACGAACAGGAGCTACTGGAACAACAGGACCGACAGGTCCAACAGGTATAACAGGGCCAATGGGTGTTGTTGGAGCCACTGGTATATACTATTCCAATTATGTATACTGGGATACTACTACAGATCCTCCCGTTTGGAATGCTGAGACAGGAACACTTGTTCATATTGGATCTTATGCTGGAAGCACAAATCAAGGGCAGTACGCAGTCGCAATTGGAGTTGAAGCAGGACAAGATAATCAATCTACAAATGCGATAGCAATAGGGTTTATGGCGGCATCAACACTTCAGTCAGATGCGGCAGTCGCAATAGGATGGCAAGCAGGACAGAGTAGTCAAGGATCTAATGCGATAGCTATAGGAAGTTTAGCAGGGCAAACTAGTCAATCTACAACTGCTGTCGCAATTGGTTTCCAAGCAGGACAGAGTAGTCAAGGATCTAATGCTATCGCTATAGGAAGTTTAGCAGGGCAAACTAGTCAATCTACAAATACAATTGTTATAAACGCATCAGGCTCTGCTCTAAATACCATAGTACCGTCATCTTTGTACATTGCGCCAATAAGAAGCACAATTGGAACAAACATCTTATTAAGTTATAATTCAACGTCTTATGAGGTTGGATGGACAACCCTACCCCCTACTTTGCCAGTTGGAACCGCTTATTCACAATATATATATTGGAATAATTTGGCTTGGGTGCCTGAGACAAGCAGCATGGTTCATATTGGATCTTATGCTGGAAGTACAAATCAAAGTACAGGCGCAGTAGCGATAGGATTTGGAGCAGGTACTACCAATCAAGCTGATAACGCAATAGCACTGGGTTATTATGCAGGAAATAATACTCAAGGCTCATATACAGTAGCTATAGGATATCAAACAGCATTCTATAATCAATCTACTAACGCAATCGCAATAGGAAATGGCGCAGGATTTAATAAACAAGGTCCAAGTTCAATCGCTATAGGGACTGAGGCAGGACAAGCTAATTATAGTCCAATTAGTTTAAGCACTGCGACACGCTTCTATAGTACACCTGTTATTTTAACCACTTCAACTAATACAACTGTAGGCGTGTCTATGTGTGGATGGTTTAATTCCAGAAGCGAGCCGGCGGTGAATGTTCCAAGTGCATATATGACTTTATTTGATTATTCAAACGCTGGACTAGGTATTCAAGCTAGAGTTATGTTTTATAGATATGGCAGTGTATATCTAGTTGTCGCCCCATTTGGTTCGGCTCTAAATAATCCAGCTAGCCTCCTTGGTGTGGAGACTGCTGCTACTCTTGTAAACACTGATACTTGGTACCATGTAGCAGTAACATTTGGATCTTCTAATATTAAACTATATCTTAACGGCCGTCTAGTAGCAACTGGTGGACCACCTTACCTTAATAGCCCGCCTAACAGTGTTTTAGGTATCGCAGGCCCTCGAGAAGGGCCAATTGGTAATTCTACAACTTTTGACGGATATATACAAGATTTTAGAATATATACAGGTACAAGTTCTCAAATTTTATCAGATGCTGATGTTCAAACAATATATAACTTAAGAACCTTAACTAATCCAATATCTGCTACGTTTAGTTTACCTATATGGTACAAATTTAATGAAACTATTGCTAATGCAGGAACTACATCTGCTGTATTAACTATTAATGCTGGTACTCCTACCTACGCATCAACAGGTATAGTAGGATCTGTACCAATAAATCAAGCATCTAATACGCTATCAATTGGATATCAAGCAGGACAAATAAATCAAAGTACTAATACAATTGCTATAGGTTATCAAGCTGGGCAAACACAGCAGCTTATGTCCTCATTAGCAATAGGATATCAAGCAGGAAATGTATCTCAAAGCTCTAATTCAATAGCGGTTGGATTTCAAGCAGGATACCTGTATCAATCAGTAAACTCAATAGCGATAGGATATCAAGCTGGATACACAAATCAAACTCAAAGTTCAATTGCGATAGGATTCCAAGCAGGAAATAGTTATCTAGGTAGAACGTCAATCGCAATAGGATTTCAAGCAGCTAGAACAACCCCTGATCTTAGTCTTGGTGGGGAGAATACAATCGCAATAGGCTATCAAGCAGGAGAAAGAGGACAACTCGGTAATTCAATTGCGATAGGAACACAAGCAGGACAAAATGGTACTTATACAGGACAACAAGTATTTTCAATCGCAATAGGATATCAAGCTGGGCAAACAGATCAAGGTGTATGGCCTGGTGGATCTCTAGGTTTAGCAATAGGATATCAAGCAGGACAAATAAGTCAACGTCCTAATACAGTAGCTATTGGCAGGCAGACAGGACAAACTAGTCAGCAAACACAAGCTGTCGCAATAGGAATTTACGCAGGAAATAGTAATCAACAGGCATATACTACAGCAGTAGGAGGTTATGCAGGACAGATTTCACAACAACAATATGCCGTGGCATTAGGATATAATGCGGGATATAGTAATCAAAGTACTAATACAATTGCTATAGGTTATCAAGCTGGATACACCAGTCAAGGCAGCAGAGGAGTAGCAATAGGTTCTCAAGCAGGACAAACTAATCAAAGCACAAATTCAGTAGCTATAGGTAATTTAGCAGGATTTAATACTCAACAAGATAATGCAGTAGCAATAGGAAATGAAGCAGGAGAAGTTAATCAAGCTAAAAACGCAGTAGCAATAGGCCAATATGCAGGATATAATATTCAAGGCCAGGATGGAATAGCAATAGGATATTCCGCAGGATATGATAGACAAGGCTACAGAGGAATAGCAATAGGATTTGGCTGCGGTCAGAGTCAAAAAGATAGTGCAATAGCAATAGGAAATCTAGCAGGCGCGTATACTCAAGGTGACTCCGCAATCGCAATAGGTGTACTATCAGGAAATAGTAATCAATCTACACACGCAATAGCAATAGCATATGAAGCTGGTAAAATTGATCAAAAAGAATACGCAATCGCAATAGGTTTCAGAGCAGGATCAACTTTACAACAGGCGTACGCAGTAGCAATAGGATACCTAGCAGGACAAAGTACTCAAGCCACTAATACAGTAGCACTAGGAACTCAAGCTGGACAATCTGTTCAAAAAGATTACGCAATCGCAATCGGTTTCCAAGCTGGACAGAGTAGTCAAAGTGCAAGTTCAATAGCAATAGGTATTCAAGCAGGACAGAATAGTCAATCTACTGGTGCTATTGCGATAGGTCAGTTTGCTGGAGATAATAATCAAGGTCAAAACGCAATTGCAATAGGAACTACAGCAGGTATTACTAGTCAAGGGAACAATACAGTAGCTATAGGAAATACAGCAGGTCAAAGCACTCAAGGGATCAACGCAATAGCCATAGGAAATATAGCAGGTAATACTAACCAGGGTTTTACAGCAGTAGCTATAGGAGATAACACAGGAGCTAATAATCAACAAGCCTATTCAGTAGCCATAGGAACTCAAGCAGGAGAAACTAGCCAATCTACTAGTGCTATTGCGATAGGACCTGTCGCAGGAAATGATAGGCAAGGAATTTGTGCAGTAGCTATAGGAAGTTTTGCAGGAAATTACCTTCAACAAGATTATTCAGTAGCTATAGGATATCAAGCAGGAGTCCACAATCAATCCACGAAAACAATCGTCCTAAATGCTTCAGGAGAAGCTCTAAATACGTTCTCAACTAATGCGCTATATATAAAACCTATTAGGAACTCCGCTGAAACAAATGTATTAACATATAATACAACAACATTTGAAGTAGGTTATTCAGCTAATGCACCCATCTTACAGGAATATAATTCAACTACTATGTCTACTAATTATAATAAAAATATTTTATTACTTAGTCAATCAAGTAATATTGTAAATCTATCATCTGTCACTGCTACAAATGGTACTTTTATAAATTTTATAAACTACTCTGGTATTGAGTATAATATAAATATAGATGGCCCTATTCCTAACTATTTAAGTAATAATACTGTATTAACAGCATATTATACTACAGTTAACAATCTAAACAGATGGATTACACCTGTAGCTTATGTACCCCAAGCAATTAGCCCTATGATAATAAATATAGTAGTAAATTCTGTAGTAACAAATAGTACAATGTATCTCCCATTTAGTAATATTAGTAGCCTTCAGGTTGATTGGGGCAATGGATCAACATTAACATATACATCTTCTCCACAGTATACATATGGTGCCATAGGATCTTATTCGATTAGTATAAGTGGAATTGCTACAGGATTTGGAAGTACAAGTACATATAGTGGAGCTTCTCTAATATCAAGTGTAACACAATGGGGTACACTTGGATTTTTATCATTGAATGGGGCATTTTATGGAGCATCTGCATTGGTATCAGTGCCGTCAAATATACCATCATATGTTACAAATATAGGTAGTATGTTTAGGGATGCGTCTTTATTCAATCAGGATATATCTGGCTGGAGTACATCGCGTATAACATCTGCTGATTATATATTCTGTGGATGTCCTGTATTAGCAACTCCAGCCTACTACCCATCCATTACTCCTACACCAATATGGGGATGCCCTATCCCTACTCCTTCAGAAATGATTATAAATATATATGCTCCTGCCTCTGCTACAATGACACTTCCTTTTCGTGGTATTAGTAGCCTTCAGGTTGATTGGGGTAATTCACTCATATCAACATATGGCTCAGGTGCAACACCTAGTCGTGTATATAGTGTCGCAGGAAATTATCAAATTAGTATTACAGGACGTGCATCATCCTTTGGAAATACATCTGCTTATACAGGAGTTACTCTAATATCAAGTATAACACAGTGGGGAATTCTTAATATGTCATCATTATCTGGAGCATTTTATGGTGCGACAAACTTAGTACAGGTGCCATCAGATTTACCATCAACTGTATTAAATACAAGTAATATGTTTTATGATGCGACTAAATTCAATAGCTCTGTAAATACCTGGGATACATCAAGGGTTACAGATATGAGTTATATGTTCAGGACTGCGAGGGCATTCAATCAGCCACTAAATAACTGGAATACATCAAGTGTTAGAGATATGAGTAACATGTTTTATTTTGCGCAGATATTCAATCAGTCACTAAATAACTGGAATACATCAAATGTTACAGATATGAATGCTATGTTTTATGGTGCGGGGGTATTCAATGGCTCTATAAATAACTGGAATGTATCAAACGTTACAAATATGAATGGTATGTTTTTAACAGCATATCAATTCAATAAGCCACTAAATAACTGGAATACATCAAGTGTTAGAAATATGGGTTATATGTTTTATTCCGCACTGGCATTCAATGGCTCTATAAATACCTGGAATGTATCAAATGTTACAAATATGAGTAATATGTTTCTTAGTGCCCAAGCGTTCAATCAACCACTAGATTACTGGAATACATCAAGGGTTACAGATATGAGTGGTATGTTCAGTAATGCGAATGCATTCAATAATCCAATAAATAACTGGAATACATCAAGTGTTACAAATATGAGTAATATGTTTTCTTTCAACCCTATTTTCAATCAGTCACTAAATACATGGAGTACATCAAATGTTTTATATATGAATAATATGTTTAATAACGCACTGGCATTCAATCAGCCACTAAATAACTGGAATATATCAAGGGTTACAGATATGAGTAATATGTTCAAGGATGCGAGGGTATTCAATCAGCCACTAAATAACTGGAATACATCAAGTGTTACAAATATGAATGCTATGTTTAATAACGCCCAAGCGTTTAATCAGCCACTAAATAGCTGGAATACATCAAGTCTTACAAATCTATCTGGTATGTTTCAATATGCGTACCAATTCAATCAGCCACTAGATAAATGGAATATATCAAAAGTTACAGATATGAGTGGTATGTTCAGTAATGCGACTTCATTTAATCAGTCACTGAATACCTGGAATACATCAAGTGTTACAACTATGCGTGGTATGTTTGCTGGAGCATCTCAATTCAATAGTTCTATAAATAATTGGAATACATCAAATGTTAGAGATATGGGTACTATGATTCAATATGCGACTATTTTCAATCAGTCACTAAGTAGCTGGAATACATCAAAAGTTATCTATATGAATTATATGTTTGATAATGCGCTTGCATTTAATCAGTCACTAAATAGCTGGAATACATCAAGTCTTACAATTCTGAATGGTATGTTTAATAATGCGAGCTCATTCAATCAATCACTAAATAACTGGAGTACATCAAACGTTACAAATATGAGTTATATGTTTAATGACGCGCGCTCATTCAATCAATCACTAAATAACTGGAGTACATCAAAGGTTACAACTATGAGTTATATGTTTAATAACGCATCATCATTCGTTCAGAATATATCTAATTGGAATGTGTCAACAGTAAACACCAATGCAGCATCTAATTTTATGTTTTGTAACTGTCCAATGAGTACATTAACAAATGCATCTAATAGACCTAGAATTACATATGGTGGATGGATATCTTCATGTAGTTAAATGAATAATTAAATTAAGAAATTTACTTATTAAGGTTATAATAAAAAAAACTATAAAATAATTAAAAATTCTATATTTATTATTAAATAATATATATAGAATGTCAAAGTTTCGACCCCGTCTATCCCGATATAATACAAACTGTTGTTATCAAGTCATGCCCGTCCCCGTTATTCCAATTTGTGCTGTATCTTGTTGTATGCCACAGCCAATTTGTGAATATCAAGCAACCATCTTACCGCCACCAGAACCACCAGGCCCTTGTATTATTACAGAGACTCAAGCACAAAAAGGCAAACTACAGCTACATGTCGAAGCATCACCTATACAAATTCCAAACTACTGTTCTGAATTACCGTCACCACCTACAGGTTCTATTTTAACAAATACAACCGATAGTACACCAGAAGGATATTTAGTAGCAAACGGCGCAGAAGTTTCAAGAACATTATATAATCCATTATTCATGGCCATTGGTACATATTATGGAGATGGAGATACTGTATCGACCTTTAATTTACCGAATTTATCATATGATGAGACGGATTGTGTAGTAACATATATTATAAAAACATAGTCTCATTTCATTAGATAAGACCTATAATTATAATATTCTTAGTCCGGTTATAATACAATATATTTAAAATTAGCACTTATAGTACTGATTTTAAGTATTAATTAACCGACAATGATTAATATATAATATTTATTTAATTGCGTTTGTATGTTTTGCGTGTTTTACGCTTTTTATGGTGGCTCTTTGAATGACGGCGTTTTGAATGGGGGCGCCCTGAATGATGTCTTCCACCATTAGCCATTGAAGTTGAATTTAATAAACTGCTTAAATTATTTACATTTCTTCTGTGTTCTGCCGCCGCCCATTTTGGATTTAGTACACTCATTTTAACAACTCGCTTATATGTAATTGGCTTACCATTACGTATAACACTATTCCTTTGTCTTTCTGTAAGATTATGAGAATATGTACCTTTGCCATTACCAATATTCACTATTTTCTTTACTTGGCCATTTACATTTATTGGATATCCAAATTGTTGACCAGGTCCTGTAACAACCTCTTCAATTATATTTTTATTAATAAATTGTTTTAGTACACGCTGACGACCACTGTTAACATTCATACCATTCATTTTTCCTATCTATATATGTGAAAATAATCTATCTTATAAAATGGTAGACTCCCTTATCACCTTAAATAATTCTTTCAAAGTATTATTCGGTGGATAAGTCAACCTTAAAGATCTACCAACATTATCACCAGGAGTTACAGACTTCTTTAATATTCCCCAGTTATCCCACATTGCCTCTTTCCCCACAGTGTACCTCCAAGGAAATTCCGTAGAGTCTGGTTGTCTCATATGTTTCTTCACCTTTCTATTTTGCTTTATCATCCACTCAGACTGTTTCTGTAGTAAATTATTGAATAGACGCACATTTCCCTGCGATAGAATAGCTATATAGAATAACTCAGCCCACGCCTCTGTTTCAGCTTCCACTACGTCTAAACCGTGCTCCACATTATCAAGACAACATGAATGCTGAAGTTCGTGAATTAGCACCCGTGTCGCATCCTCAGCGCGATATATTACTATCGTTTCTGGATTACATCTATACGTATATCCTCCATTTATGTTCTCTGTCTGAATTGGGCCCCCGCCCTTAGGAAATACACGTAAACTCTTATTAGCAAGAAAGAAGACCTTAAATAATGTTTTGTTACGTTTCTCATAAAACATTCTCAGAATACGCCCCCACAAATCCCACGGTAATTCAGCCATTTGTTCCATCGTTTCAAATATTGCCACGACTTGACCATAATCGCACTTACAAGTTACCATAACTAACCTACCCTTTATCAACTCATCAAACATCACTTTACGCTTATTAGCCTTATCAAACTCCGATTCTGTATTACATTCCTGTCGTAAAAAGTTCATATCTTTCCTAGAAATCTCTATATTCTCCCATTTAATAGGCGCCTTGTCAAACTCTTTTTTAACTCTGTCTAACAAGGTATCAATTAAGATTGACATCCCTACCTATTATATATCAGGATTATCTATACTATAGCGTGTCTCAATTTATAAAACTCATGCGCCAGTTTTAAATGGACGTGTTCCCACAAAATTGGAATTCGGTACGATGTTACTAAAACCCATCCTGACCCAGACTCCGCTTTCCATAATGTCTCCAACAATTTACAGCGCATACTCGGAGTAATCCATTCCGTTTTGTAAATGGCCTCTATCCAGTAAGTAATTACATCGGTCCATCGAAGATTTCTTTGAAGACATGTATAAATCCAGTTACGAACATCCGCAATTTTCTTGGCACCCCAGGCACTAGACCAGTCATCAATGGTCTTCTTAAAGAATTCCAACCAGACATCCTTCTCTATCAAAGAAGCTTTGCGTGTATAATTCGCTAACAACATGTCCTCCCCTGCGACTGGAATCTCAAAACAGAAATCACGCAACCGACCACTTAAAGGCAGTTCCGTTGTTAGTAAAATCGTAAATGTAGGATATTGTTCCAAGCATTCCTGTAGTTGTAGTACTGATTCATCGGTTAGAAAATGTGCGTGATATAGAACCAAGTATCTGGCCTTAATGAGCGACGACATCAGGCATACATCCTGTTGACCCGTCCATCGTGTTAAAATAGATTGTAAAAATACTTTATCAGACATTGACATACGTGCTACATCAAACCCCAAATGTAGATTGGATTCTTCATAAGGAATTGACTTACCAGACGCCTCCTCGTCTTCACCGTCTGGATCTCCACCGCCGCATGTCTGTTTGTTTAGAAACCACGTCCCCATTTTAATCTCAAAGGGCGTGCCAATCTTATTTGCCTGTTTTTCAAGAAATTTTAGTAGCTGGGTTCTTTTACCGACTCCTCGAAATCCCCGCCAGGCATAGGATTGTTGCGACATATTATCATTATAACTTTTAAGCGTTTTAAGCACTTGAAAGTTATAGTAAAATAAAAGCAAAATAAAAGCAAAAAAGCGATTTAAATACCACGCACACATAAAATATAAGATCAGACTATAACCGTTAGAATGCTACTCTCAATACCATATCAAGCTCTAGAAATCAGAAATATTCACTTAACCCCGTTTCAAGCCGATAAATACGGAAAAGCCGTCGCCCGCCTTTCATACAAAGACCCTAGTATCGATTTCCAGGATGTAAGTATTTTAACGCCACCTCTAAAGGTCATTGACTACAATCCTGAAAATTCCCGCCTAAGACTAGATTTATCAGATCAGCCCAATTTTCAAGTTAAACTAAACACCCTTCAGGAATATCTGGTAAGTACGTTCTACGTACATCAACAAAGTTTCCTTAATCAAAAAAATGAGACAAGTGACAGTATTCGCCAACTTTTCCACTTTCTACTTGAAGGTAGTATACTATCTCTATATATTTTCCCAACTTCAATCGTAAAAAATATTAATAATTCAGCGTGTAAAGTGTCTGAATTGGTGCCAGGAGATATTATCAGGTGTGTGATTAGGCTTCAAGGTATTTCTCAGATTCGTAATAAATATGGGTGTCGTCTAAGACTACAGCATTCTATTCCTTCAAGTTGGCTAATTCCATTATCAGCAAGTATTAGTGCCAGCACTAGTTAATACTAGTTAACGAGAAATAGCGGCAATAGCTAATGCGGCATAGGATAATCCCAGAGATAAACAGCACAATACTAAAATATAATATATTGTTTTAGCGGGATCTTGAATATAATACAAAAATGAGGCAACCATTAATCCAAATGCCCCTACAAGCGTTAAAATTAAGACTTTTGTAATTTGCGGCTGTATAACATTCCAATCATCTTTGCTTCCTAGAAATTGCGACATTGATACAAAAGACCCAATAAATAAACCAATTGATACAATTGAGAAAAGTACTATTAACCAGGTTCCACCACTAAAAGCTTTAGAAACCATAGCACTAGTATCAGCAGTAAGACCCGTAGTAACTTTAGCAGCAGTTGTTTGCCCACTCATTCTATTATTGTCTAGAAATATTTACGAAGTTTTTATCTGTTTGCTCATCATATTTCTAACGGCCGCTGCTGGAAAAGATATTGGACCTGTTCCAAAAGATACTATCATTAGCACTAGTACTAATAATAGTATTTGTCCGCCAATCATTAAAATAAAATTAGACCTTGAAAAGTCATATAACTGAGAAGAATCAGCACTCATTTCTATAGTCTTAATATTTTTTATTATGTAGATAATTATTAGCAGTTAGGACAATGGTAGAATCCACAATGGTAGAATCCAGGATGGTAAAAACCAAGAAAAAAAAGTTATTACTAAAAGATATTACAAGATGTAATCCTGGTACAAAACGTAGTAATAATCGTAATACCCGTAAATCCAAAAACAAATGCCTACCCTCCACAGTTTATTCAGATATATCCAATAAACTTAAGATTAAAGGAAATAATAGTAATCATAGCAAACTCTTCCAGTCTGTTGGTTGCCAACCAGGAGAAGAACATTGTTTACTTGATAAGGCACCCATTGACAATAATCTTAAAAAGCAACTCCGTAAACAATATCTACGACCCCGCCGCCCCTTAAAGTGGGATGGAGATCCCGATATGTGGCTTAACAACTTTGATATTATAAATTGCCTGAAACAATACGAACAAGCTTATTCATGGTTTAGATTCTTAGGTGTTTTCCCTATTGATTTCTCTGCCCCCGATCCATATAAACAGAGTAAGAGCCCTAAATGTCTATATCAAGAAACGTGTAAACTTAACCTCAAAAATGAATATGCGAAAGGTATTCGTGGAATTTCCCTAATTTTCAATCTTGATCCGCATTTTAAAGATGGAAGCCACTGGGTCGCCCTTTACATAAATCTTCAAGACATCAAAAAACCATTTATTGGATATTTCGATTCCTATGGATATGATGTGCCACCACTTATTGGAAGATTGATGCGCAGTTTTAAACTCCAAATTCGTACTTGCGAACTAGGATATAATGCCCGTCAGTTTCAATTTGGAGATTCTGAGTGTGGAATGTTCAGTATGTATTTTATTATTTGTATGATGTGCGGCATATCATTTGAAAATTTCTGTAAAACAGCGGTTAATGATAATTATATGTTAGAATTACGTAAGATCCTTTTTGCTAAATAATGCGAATACCGATGGAACTATTCAGGTCTAAAGACATATAAAAGATTTATACAGTAGAATTAGTAAATGTATCGTCCGGTTCAGCAACAAGGAACTTCTATGAAAACGGTATTTTTTAGTGATAACAACTTCAATACTCTTCAGACCGTATTAGCCCAAGACTTTCAGGAACGTAATAATATATCCCTGAATGATCAACAACAAGATCGCCTTTCAAAAACCCTCCATCATTATATCAACCAGGTGTATCAAGTTCAAGGTGATAAACCTCTTCAGACTCTAAATAAAGAGGTTCTTTCCGCAGCCGCCAAGGATTTTTCGCAGTACCTACAACGCCGAGAATTGACTAAGAATACATCATCTGTGAAAACGGTAATGAATGATAACTTGTTTCAAGAAACATCGCAGCGCTTTGAACAGCTTTCTCAAGAGCGCAATGAAGTCAAGGCTCTACCGCCGCCACCTCCTGACTTCCGCATTGATTTCAAGGAGGATGGTCCACCAGCGGCTGACCTCTTTGAACGTGCCAAGAAGCAGCGTGAGATGGAAGCTCTCCGTTCAGCGCAACAGAATGCCGAGATGATTAAGGCAGATGCGGGTGTACAAAGCCGAGTAGCTGCTGATTCTATGTTTCGTACGCAACAAGATTCGCAAAATCGCAATAATGAACTCGCCTTGGTACAACGTCAACAAAATATGTCGCGACCGACCCCTCCCCAAGATTTATCGCTGGCGGTTATGCCAGACAGACGTGATCTTCTTATTGCCCCGATTGGCTCATTTGATACAATGACTGTCTCCCCCCCTCCGAGAGAACTAGGTCAGGCAAATTCCAACCCCACTATTGTAAATCCCCGTTTTGCCTCGCCAACCAAGAACGATTTACCGCAGAATTATGTACAGCGTGAGGATAATCTTGTCAGTTATCGTGAAACCGAGAATAATCTATTTATCTACTCGGCCGATCGAGACTGGCTTAGAAATAATAAAGAGAATCGCTATAGTTTCACAGTGAATTTTGACCCTGCGGCAAATGGTCAGGGATTTAATCCGACTTTGAGTGCGCAACAGAAATTCAAGAATATTGTCCGCATTGAGCTTGTCAAGTGTATTATGGCGGGTGAGGGTCTAGATGTATCTATTCGTAAAACAACAGATAATGCTAGTCCTCCTGTATATACAACAACCACCGACTATCAAGATAATATTCTGAATTTACCGTATGTTACGGTTCGTATTGCGGAACTTGAAAATAATAACTACGGCACTGATAATTTTTTGGACCGCTCTTTTGGTGTTCTTCAATATGACGCACAATGGTTATCTGATACAACATATCAGGCAGCATGTACGAGAGGTTTCTTAGCGATGATTCCCAAATTCCTAAAATGCCAGAAAGAATTCTATCCTACGCCACTTTCTACTTTACAAAAGATGACTATTGATATTCGTCGACCGAATGGTGAACTTTTATCAAATTCACCAGACACATATGATATTGCTGGTATTATTGGAGCACAAGATGCCACAGCGCTACCTGGTCCAACATTCCCGTTTACTGTAATTCCAACAAATTCCGCATTTAATGTATTTAATCCTGCCGCCGCCGTCGTCCAGCCCAACCCTGGAAACTTCTTCATTGTAACAAATAAGTATTTTAGCCGCTTTGACGTTTGTAAGGGTGATCGTATTCAAATGAGTGGTTATACTTACAATGAGGACGCATTAAATGACGCAACGTATGGTGGCGCATTACGTGATTTCTCTAATTGGATTAATCGCCAGGAGGGCCATATTGTATTAGGAATTGGCTATACTAATACTAATAGTACATTAGTTGATGATGTGAACACATCTGGATATGCTAATGTGATTGTTATACAGGCAAGATATCAAGATCCAACTACTGGATCCACATTTATTAACCCTTTTGGTAATAAATCTAATTTTTCTGCCATTCTTAACTCATTTGGGGTGGCTCTCCAATCGCCCCGCCGTCTTATCAATCTTAACAGGCAATTAAATCTTGTATTCCGTGTTATTACACGTGAAATGGACTCATTGCCGCAAATTCGTCCTGATAATAATTACTAATTTATAAAGCTACATAATATTTTATTTTAGACCAATAATCATTTTGAAATGTTTATTGGCCTATATTTATCTTCATATGAATTAGGATATAATGTTTCTCAACATTATAATGTTTTTCATAATTTTAATAATTTTAACACTAATTTTTCATTATAGTAAGAATTATAATAATAATTATAAAGAAGGATTTTTTAATTTTCCGGATGCCGACCATAATAGATTTGTTGAAAGCTCCCAAAATAAGTTAAATCCACTCACCAACACTATAAATATTATGGATCCATCAATACCTTTTAGCCGAGAGACTGATAAGTCTTTCAAAAATGCTTTAGGCGGTTTATCAGCACAGGGTACAACTACGGCTTATAATTTGAAAGCTATAAGCGACTATACATTACCTACAAATATGCCAAGTACATTCAAAGAAGCTAAATCTTGTGAAGATCAAGGTCCAATCTGTAGCGCATTTGACGACTCAAACTTTGCCTCAAATTGTGGTATAAGTTTCGATAGGGATGGTACTGGAAGACAAGGCAAACCTCATATTGGTGGTTTATACGTATCTGCTAAAGATAGAGTAAGACAAGAAGCCGCCGCAGAGAATGCCTTAAAAACTGGCAGGGATCCATATAAAGTCTATCAACCAACGCTTGGTAAGTCTAAACCAGGTACATTTATTCTTAGTAAGGATAAGTGTATAATTATGAAAGAGAAATTAGACTGTGAAGCTAATAAGACTTTTAGTTCACCTAACTGTTCTCAATGTTTTACGTCTAAAGGATTTAGTCGTGTTGGCCCTGAAACTGGTAGAATTTCGTCTACTTTATTTCTATTTGGCAATGGCATAGTATCAGTATCTACATCTAATTCCAGTCCTTCTCAAATATCACTAGAACAGACAAATCTTGATCAAAATACGGCGGTCAATGTTAATATTCCAGATAATGCTGAAGGAACTGTATTTAATATAAACGTACAACCAATACAAGGTAAATCATTAACCTTTGTATGTGGTTATATAGAGGGTCAAACCGCACGTGGTCTATTTAAATTAGATCTTATAAATCTTATACAATCTGATCTTGTTACAAATGCGTCACCTAAAATAAACGGAAGTTTAAATAAAAATGGATTTTCATGTCGTTCACTTATTCCTGGTACGGGTAAAAAAACTATGAATTTATCATGTTTAATGCCATTTACATTTTTAAATATGTATGATGGCGATTCTAATATGTGTGAGAATGGTCCTGTTATTACTAAAGCCGCATCAGCCACTTTCTTAGAATCTGATGTATGTTATGGTAAAACGAATAAACCTGGTGATTATACACTAGACTGTCTTAAAGATCGCTGGATTGATGCGGGTGGTACACCACAAGGTACTGGTTATCCTTCTAATAAGGTGGCCGCTAATCGTCTTCAAAGAGACGCAACTGGAAAATCGCTTGATATTGATACTATAGTTGATAATATTTCTGCTAGAGTAATTGGAGGTATAACTGGTAGGGACTCAAATGGAAATCCTCTTAATCTAGAAGATTGGAATTTACTATCTATGTCAACTAGAGGTGTACCAATTACTACACCATGTGATGGTATCAATGATGGTACACTTTCTAAAGAGTGTTTATCTTATTTATACTTTAACAAGGGAATAAATTCTAGCGTTGGGCCTACATATACATTATCTCCACAAGAAGTGGCAAGCATGAAGGGACAGAATAGTCCAAATACGTATTGCCAACCAGGAACGTCTCTTGATCCTAATACACCTGAAGGTCTAAAGTTTGGTCAAAGTCTTTCAGGAATTGATAGTGTTAAAAAGACATATGATCAAATTAATCGTCTGGCAAATGATAATACAAAATCAAATGCCGCTAAAACTGACGCAATGCTACAATGTTATGGAGTAATTCTGGAATCTAAAGAAGAAGAAGTTGCCAAAGAACCGTCATTTTCTATAGTTCCATTTATTAATTTTGATTCTAGCGAATTAAAACTTGGTAAAATTACTTCATGGAATAATTCTAAAGGCTCTTGTAGTGGCATTCAATGTATTGGAACATTTAGAGGGGGTGGTGCATCTGTTATCAATAATGGTTATTTAAATGAGGTTTCAATATCACCTAATACTACTTTTAATTCTATGACATCTAAGGGAATTACATATCCAACTTTTACTATAGCCTTAGTATATCGTGTAACACCTACAAGTGGAATGTTTATAGAGCATGGGTGGAATTTTAATAGTCCTACATCATTTTATATGAGCAATGGTGTTCCATATGGTGGCCAACCAGTTTATTATACTAATATAACACGACCTAATGGTACTATTTGGTCAGCTATGGATAGTTTTAACAATTATGGTGGTAATGATGAAAATCCAGGTCCTACCGCAATTG
>Ga0214921_10002832_pt1 | contig 27453 bp, 22 predicted proteins | sample LL1505_MetaG_FD_177992 | JGI IMG/M metagenome (GOLD analysis project Ga0214921, IMG submission 177992) | Freshwater microbial communities from Lake Lanier, Atlanta, Georgia, United States - LL-1505 | ecosystem: Environmental > Aquatic > Freshwater > Lake | place: USA: Georgia | collected... | reverse complement strand
TTAGAAAATGATGTAATCAATATCGAAACAAAGGTCTTTAGTGGTAAACGTAAAACCTATAGCCAGGAGATCTACTTCCTAAAACGAGAAGTGATTGAGTATCGCCATGCCATTGAGCCACTATTGCAACCATTACAAAAATTAACCTCTGAGAGTTTTACCAATCTACCGGAGCAAATCAGACCATTTTTTCGCGACACATTTGATCATCTGCAACATGCATGTGAGCATGCATCTGGTATGGATTCTTTATTAACAACTGTCTTGCAAGCAGATCTTGCCCATGTGCAGGTGCGACAAAATGAGGATGTTAGAAGAATCTCGGCCTGGGTGGCATTAGCAGCAGGTCCAACCATGATCGCCGGAATCTATGGCATGAACTTTGAAAATATGCCCGAGCTAGCAACACAACATGGCTACTTTGCAATCCTGGGCGTAATGGCAGCACTAACAACTTTCTTAGTCTATAAATTCAAAAAAGCCCACTGGTTATAGGTAATTACCACTGGCTGATAGGGTCAGCCAGTAATAAAGCGCCGGGTTGTTAGCTCAGTTGGTAGAGCAGGTGACTCTTAATCACCGGGTCGGGGGTTCGAGTCCCTCACAACCCACTTATGTACGTATATCTAAGATATGAGTCCAAACCCTGGATGTAGTTCAAACCCTTCAATAGTGGATATACCTGCCAAATCTTTATATCCAGTTTTTTATCTCTTGACTCAGATATCTTCCAATCCCTTTGATTTTCCATAGGCTTCCCTAATATTGGAGAAGAGTCAAGAACGCATGTCTCCGCATATTGGGTCAAAGGGAATGGTTTGAAGGTTTGGTAACGAGTCTCTCACAATCCACGCATGCGCTTAATTGGCGGAATTTTTGCTGACAGTCGGCGTAGTTTATGTAAGTTGTTAAAACGATTCGTTGGTAGCCAGAGGTAGTTCCGATCATCTCCGTTTCCCTTAGCAATTCTTTTTGGGTAACTGTAATTAAAGACTTTTAAAATTCTTATTTGAGCATCTAACTCCTTAACAGACAAAGCTTCCATCAAAATTATTGGCCTAGAAACTCTAAATATCTTTTCAGCACCTAGCAGAATCTCGGGCTCAAACCCCTCAACATCAATTTTGACCAATCCAGGCGCTAGGGATTCCCCATGTGAATCCAATGTTCGAGTTTCAACTTCAATTTTATTCTCTAGACCACCTGATTCCCTTAATGAAGTCATGCTGTTCCCCCAATTGCCATTAGTCGTGTGAAGATGAGCCCTCTCACTACGATTCGACAATGGATAATTCCAAATCTCAATTTGCTTTCCCAGATCGTTACATGCGATGTTGAGTGATAATGTTGGCAAAACTTTAGAATTTGGTTCTACCGCAATAACTCTCGCCCGTGGGTTAGAAATTGCCGCCTCAATTGAATAAACGCCTGTGTATGCTCCTATATCTAAAATACAATCTACATCTCTTGCAATTCGACGAAAAATTCTGCGCGATTCTGGTTCCCAACCGGAAAGTGAATCGTCACACACTTCATTTAGGTCATCCCACTCGGGAGAATTGTAAATGTAAGAAGCGGAATCGTGAGAAATTGTAACAACTTTCTTAACTCTCAAGATTACCCATCCCGTAATAGGAGAATCTCTTTTTCATATTGGCTGCTTTGTAAAAAGCAAGTTCGTCATCTGAGACTATAGATTTCTTGTACCAAGGTAAATGCCTTGCGGAAATACTAATTCCTCCAAATTCTGAAATTCTTATTGCTTTCGCAAATTCACTAGGGTTGAAGAAACGTTTATTATAAAATGCAAACGTTGTATCTACATCCGCTTCGTATCCACAGAATCTCAGGTCGGTTAACCGCTTAGTCCAAAACTGTTTTTCCCATTGCAAAATTGTATATTCAGAATCCCCTATTTGAAAAAACTCTTCTCGGAATCCTACTGAGTCTTCAAGGGAAAGTGCCAGGCCAATTTTTCCTACTTCTAGAGAATCGGTTAGCAAGATGATTTGATCAAAAACTTGTCGATCAAAATTAACACTTAATTCAATATCAGGGTCTGTCAGAACAAAATATTTTGGCAAGATTTCGAAGAATCTCCGATTTTGAAAGCAAAAACGAGGGCCATAATTTTTCTTTAAATAGATTATTTCGTGGCCACGATGCTCAAGTTTTTGCAATAATTTCTTGGTTGCAATGCTCGTAGAATTATTGTCTAAGATAAATACATTTTAAAAGTTTCTATCATCTAATTGTTGGATAATATTTTCGATATAAGTTGGATTATTCCAACTTGGGATAAGTATTGGGATACAGCTTCCAACTTCTTTTGCAGACTCAAGCTTGCTCTTAACTCGGTTTATAATCCTTGAATTGTAATAGTAACGCCAATAATTCATTGTCTAAATATATGAGTTTGATTTCAATAGTCAATAGCCCAGTTCGGTAGGTTATGGCATGGAACCCCAAATAGTGTTAAACGCTAAGATGGTTTTTGACATCGATAGCCAACTCGTGCCAGTAGCATTAGAGTAGGAGATGATTGTTGATAATTACAATTTAGCCAGGAGGCACATGCGACTGAAAAAAGGATTTAATGAAAAGTTTGATCGACTTGCATGGGTCTATAAGACGCCCCTGAACCATGCCCAGAACACAATTCATGTCGATTTAGGTTCGGGTGGAAAACCGAGAAATCCTTTTGGTGCCTCTAAGGTCGTGGCGACCGACCATACGGAAGTGTTTTCAAGACTCAGCGACGTAGAGTTTATAATCCAAGACTTAACAAGAACCTTGATTTTTTCCAGTAATTCGATCGACAGTTTTTCAGCGTATGATGTTCTCGAACATATTCCTAGGTGGGAAAGAATCCCGAGTGGTGAGATAATTTATCCATTCATCAATTTGATGTCTGAAGTGTATAGATGTCTCAAGCCCGGCGGAATTTTTCTTGCACTGACGCCATCTTTCCCATCTGGGGCCGCGTTCAAAGATCCAACGCACATTAATATTATATCTCGAGAGACGATCGAATATTTTGCCGGTCCGACTCATGCTAAAGAGTTTATGTATGGCTTTAACGAAAGTTTTGATATTATTTATGAAAACTGGGCCTGGGCGGGCCCTTTGTTCCTTCCGGAAAATATCCAAGCTTCAGATAAGGATCTGATGGGAGAAGGAATGAAAAGAAAAATTCGCCGACTACTACGGGTAAACAGCACCGTGTACGTGTCTTACTTATGGTTAAAACTCAGCCTTCTGCGAAAAAAACATTACACACATTTGCTTTGGGTGTTAAAAAAGCCATCGTGATAGCCCTGAATTGTTGGATTAGATTCCGCTCTCTTCAAACGCTCTATGGTGTGCACAATACTTCGGATCTTTTTAAATCCCTAGATAGTTGCGATTAAGTTTTTGCTGCTACGCAGGTTGTTCCTGATCCCATAAATAGATCAAAAACTAGGTCGCCTTCTTTTGAACTAGCCAAGATCAATTTTGTAATCAATTTTTCAGGTTCTTGAGTTGGATGATCGGTATTTTCAGGCATCGACAAGAATGGCAAAGTTATATCATTCCACAAGTTTGAAGGAAAGGTAAGGCGATAATTTCCTCCTTCCGTCTCGTCCCAGTCTTTCGGAGCGCCATCAACGTCTCTATACGGAGCAATAACTTTCCTTTTGAGTTTCAGGTCTGCTAAAAGTTTTTTGTAAAACTTATCTTTAATTTGTTATTCTAATTCCAATGACATATTGAGGCTAGAAGGGAATCGTGACATGATTAGCCCAAATCCATCCTAAATCTGTTCAAAATCTAGTAATTGTCAGACCCCATCACCAATATGGGTGTGGATCAAGATCAATTGAATCCATATGTGGCCAATGAAGGATGTGTAGTTCGGGTCCCTCGCAACCCACTTACGAGCGTGAGTGAAACTGACTAACTCTCTGAAAAGTCGAAAGACTTGGTGAGTATGAATCAGTCAGGCTGTATTAAATATTCGGCCAAGAACTCTCCACTTTTAAATACTAAAACAAACTCTTTATACTCGCCTCAACAGTATATTGAGCAACAAATCCGATTGTCTTACTGATCAATGTGACATCAGCGCATAAGAATGCAGGATCACCTGAACGTCGCTCAACTTCGATCGCACTCACATCATTGAGTGCAGCGGCTTCGCAGACTAACTTGATTACTTCACACACCGAAGCACCACGGCCAGAGCCAACATTCATTACTGCCGGTAATATTGCGGAATCCGCAGCAATGAGGTGTGCTCTTGCCACATCACGAACATCGACATAATCCCTTATGCATGTTCCATCTGGGGTTGGGTAATCAGTTCCAAAGATTACTGGTGGCTGTTCTGCTTTCAGCTTGTTGATCACAATAGGGACTAGGTTTTCTACTGAATTGTCCATTAATTCAGGCGCTTCAGCACCTATAACGTTAAAGAAGCGAAGAGATGTTCCTTGATTGCCTTGAATTGATAGGAACTTGTTCACTTCACCTTCCGCGGCAAGTTTCGAGGCACCATAAGGTGATATCGGGTTTTTCGGGTCATCCTCATTAATCGGATTTGAATGTGCGGGTGATCCATAGACTGCTGCTGAAGAGGAAAAAATAAAATTATGAATATTGTGTTTTTTTACCAGCTCAAGCATCTTTGAGGTTGCATGGAAGTTAACCTCGAAATACTCATCGGATTTCTTTATTGACTCTCCAACTGCTTTAAGTGCTGCTGTGTGGATGACTCCATGTGGCTTATAAGTGGTTATAACTTCTTCAAATTTAACTGTGTCTCGGATGTCAGCAGCTATCAATGGAATCTCAGTTTTGTACTTTTCTCGTAGGTATTCGACCCGAGACCCCAAGCCTTGATGAAAGGAGTCATATAGGATAATCATTTTGTTGTTAGCTAAAAATAGATCAGCAATGTGAGAACCAACGTAACCAGCACCACCAGTAATTAACCATGTTTGTTGAGTCATGATATTAGTATAGGTGAACAAGGGTTAACATAACTGTTTTGATAAAACTTTTGCTCGGTTTTTGACAACTCGTGTGTTCAGTTCTTTAACAAAGTACGTGCTTCTGATTGCTACGTACTGTTCTTTTCTATAGATAGTCGTGATTAATTGAATTGCGCTTTTACTAGGCATAACTCGGTTGGTAAAATAGTTGACTCTTAATCACCGGTTCGGGGGCTCGAGTGCCTCATAACCCACTTGCTATTTTTTGAAATAGAAATAAACTAGAGTAATAAGGAGGTTAAAATTGTTTTCACATTGTAACATTTTTCTCAGAAAGTTTAGTATTGAAATCATTACGGTTGTTAATCTGTTTATTTCTATTGCTAGAGCAAATTTGCTTGCAGCTTTAACAATTTCAACCAGAAATCCATTTCTTCGAAGAACATTTAGAGGCTCACTTCCAAAAGCCCCCCTAAAAGCTTCATTCAAGACAAAGGTGGTTGCGCTATATCTTCCTCAATTTCATGAAGTAAACGAAAATAATGTTTTTTGGGGTTCTGGATTTACAGAATGGACTAACGTTAAAAAAGCCACTCCTAATTTCTTTGGGCACTATCAACCTCATGTGCCTGCCGATAAAAAATATTATAACTTAGATGATGTCTCTGTGATGGAACAGCAAATGAAAGTTGCAGAGCTATTTGGAATTGATGCATTTGGAGTCTACTATTATCTCTTTGATGGTAAACCAGTTTTAGAAAAACCTATCAACAATATTTTGAATTCTCCTGCAATTCAATTTCCTTATTTTCTCATTTGGGCAAATGAAAATTGGACAAGAACTTGGGATGGTGCCGAAAAGGAAATTCTTCTTGAACAGAACTACTCTCACGGATGGGAGAAAAAATTTGTAGAAACTCTTATTCCTTTCTTGCAAGACAACCGGTACTTTAAATTCAAAGATAAATCACTTGTTGGAATATATCTCCCAGGAGAAATTCCAAATTTAGATCAGTCTATTCTGCTAATTAGGGGTTTGGTACGTGCTTCTCTCGGGACTGAACTATTTCTGATTGGATCAACTTCTAACCACAAGAGATCATTCGCTTGTGCTGAAAGTGGAATTGATGCAAAATATGTGTTTCCGCCAAATGTGTCTATTTCAAATCGGACTTCGAGTTTGCTTAACAAAATCTCAAGATGCCAGAGTCCTGGATACGCAAGGAGCTATGTGGACTATATTTTTAACAAAATTGCCAGGAATAATGATCACGGTGAAGTTATTTTCAATGGTGTTTTCCCGTCGTGGGATAACACTCCTAGACGGGGTGCCAGATCGAGGGTGATTTTAGGTGCTTCTCCCAGATTGTTTGAATCTTGGTTGTATCGTGAATTACTCAAGAGTTCGCTCGATGAATCGATTAAAGATGATTTAATTTTTATAAATGCATGGAATGAGTGGGGTGAAGGATGCCATTTAGAACCCGATGAGAAATTCGGATACAAGTGGTTATGGGCTGTACGGAACTCCAAACAAAATGTTTATAAGAGAACTAGTTTAAATTGAGTAACGTGATTTTTCTTGAAACTTGCAATTGCTACTTGCGAGAGTTGATTTTGTAAATTAGTAAAAACTTACCCGACAGCCATAAGATTTTATTTTTGCGTCAGTCGATTCATTCATACTAGGAATGTCTGGGAGAGAAATTTACTTAGAGCGATTCAGCATGGCGGTTTCAGGGCTGCCGATTAGAATTCCTTGGCGTGCTTGAATTATTTGGACAAACTCTCCTGCTTCAAGCAAGCTTTCGTAACTCCCCATATCAAGCCACGCAGTTCCAATCGGAAGCAATTGAACGAATAGTTTGCCGCGAGACATGTAATCCTTTATTGCGTCCGTAATCTCGAATTCACCTCGGGCGCTCGGTCTGAGATTTTGGCAAATTCCAACAATCTCTTTATCAAAGAAATACAGGCCTGGAATTGCCAGATCAGATTTTGGAGACATTGGTTTTTCTTCAATTGAAATTGGTATCCCTGAATTATCAAGTTCAACAACACCATACTGGGTTGGATCCTTGACCTTGTATGCAAATATTGTGGCACCCTCGACTGAATCCAAATTCTGTAATTTTCTTCCAAGTCCAGGACCGTACAGGAAATTATCTCCCAAAATAAGACAAAACCCCTCGCCGTTGAGGAACTCTTCTGCAATTAACGGAGCTTGAGCTAATCCTGCGGGTTTCTCTTGATGTGCATAGGAAATCGAAATGCCAAACTGTGATCCGTTTCCAAGCAGTGATTCGAAGGAAGTCCTATCCTCAGGGCGGGTAATTACGAGAACCTCATTCACTCCTGCAAGAATTAAAGTTGTTAAAGGGTAATAGATCATAGGCTTGTCATAAACGGGCAAGAGTTGCTTCGAGATTACCTTAGTGAGCGGATGTAACCTAGTCCCTGATCCGCCTGCAAGAATGACACCCTTCATTGCAGTCCACCTTCAAGATAAAAAAAACGGAGCATATCTATGAACCTTCTTATCACAGGCGGTGCTGGATTCATAGGATCTCGATTCGCTGAGTTGTTAGTTAAGCAGGAAATTCCGAATCAGTTCTCAAGTATCACCGTAGTAGATAAATTGACCTACTCAGGCAATCTAGCAAATCTTGATTCAATTATTTCAATGCCAGCATTCTATTTTCATGAGGTAGATATATGCAATAAGGTAGAGATGGAATCTGTTTTAACGGATCGCTCGATTAACATTATTGTAAATTTTGCGGCCGAATCGCACGTAGATCGCTCTATCGAGTCCTCATTCGAGTTTTTTCATGCCAATGTGATGGGTACCCAGAACTTGTTGGACTTAGCTAAGAAGCTTGGGGTGGTTCGATACCTGCAGGTCTCAACGGACGAGGTGTACGGATCGATTCCAACAGGCAGCTGGGAAGAGGATGAACCTCTTAAACCAAATTCCCCCTATTCGGCAAGTAAAGCTGGCGCTGATTTATTGGTTCTAGCTTTTGGCAAAACCTACGGTATCAATGTTGGGGTTACTCGCTGTTGCAACAATTATGGCCTACGCCAATTTCCAGAAAAGATTATCCCCTTGTTTGTCTCGAACTTAATTGATGGCAAACGCGTACCAATTTACGGAAATGGTAAACAGGTTCGCGAGTGGATTCATGTCGATGATCACTGTCGTGGAGTTGCTGCTGTTCTAAAAAATGGTAAACCGGGTGAAATTTACAATATCGCGGGTACTGATGAATTTGAGAACATAGAACTTGCAAGAAAGATAATTTCATATTTTGGAAAGACTGAGGAGGAGTCATTCAAGTTTGTTGAGGATCGTAAAGGCCATGATTTTCGTTACTCCCTTACCGGAAACAAGATTCGAAGAGAACTCGGGATCAACCCTCAGATCAATTTTGAAAAGGGTTTGTGCGAAACAATTGATTGGTATGTGGCCAACGAATCCTGGTGGCGACCACTGTTGAAAAAATAAATGAATCGAATTCTCCTACTTGGTGGCAGTGGCATCCTTGGTTCTGAAGTACTTCGACAACTTATGTTAATGGGTATTGAATACGTTGCTCCTCAATCCACAGAGCTTGATGTCCGAGATAGGGATTCATTGCAAACCTTTGCCCGTGACTTCAAGCCGGACTGGATTATTAACTGCACGGCCTGGACCAATGTTGATGGTGCCGAAAAGATGTTTGAGGCTGCGCTGGGCCTTAATGAAGGCGCTGTGCAAAACATTGCCAAGGTGGCAAAGGAGATTGGGAGCTATGTGATTCATATTTCAACTGACTATGTTTTTGATGGAAACTCGTCAAACCCCTATGATGAAAATGCACAAGTTAATCCGCTCAATAATTATGGTAAGTCAAAACTACTTGGAGAAAGGGCTCTACTAGAAGTATTACCAACAATGGCATATGTAATTAGAACTTCTTGGCTCTACGGAATAAGTGGCAAAAACTTTGTAAAATCCATCGCAACAAAGGCTATAAGGAGTGAATCCGCTCAGGTTATTGATGATCAGATCGGAAGCCCGACAAGTGCTAGAGATCTCGCTATAGCGATCACATCAATCTTAGATAACCCGCCTGCGGTAGGCATCTACAATTTTTCGAACAAGGGTAGATGCAGCTGGTATGAATTAGCGCGCGCAATATATGAAGGGGTCGGGGTTAATCCAGAATTAGTCCAAGCGATTCGCTCACCTACTGTGATCTTAAAGGCAAAAAGACCAAAGTATTCCTTGTTGAGTAAGAAAAAATGGGAATCTACGGGCTTAACCGAGATTCCAGAATGGCAAAGCTCCTTAAAATCTCTCCTTCCTGAGATACTGACAATTATACGAGCATCGGAGAAATTATGACCATGGAGAAACTTGACATTTTGGGATCCTATGTTGCAACTCATAAAATCTTTCCCGATGAACGTGGCATTTTTAGAGAGTGGTTTAAATCCGATCAAATTCTTGCCATTGACAAGAATTTTTCAGTTCAACAAGCAAATTACTCAAAATCTAAAAAATGGGTTATTAGAGGAATTCATTATTCGCTTGCACCCCAGGGGCAAGCAAAAATTGTGAGTTGTGTGAGTGGTGCAATTATTGACGTCTTGATTGACTTACGAGTTGGTTCTCCTTCTTACTTAAAAGTTGAATATATAGAACTAGCAGAAGACTCCGGAGAGGTTATCTACATACCTTCAGGTGTTGGGCATGGATTTATTGCCAAAAGTGATTCAGCTTCTGTTGTTTACTTAACTTCAAGTAAATACGCTCCGGAATACGAGAAGGCGATATGCCCAACTGATCCAGATCTAGGAATTGCTTGGCCTTTGCCTTTTGGAATAATGCCGATAATTTCTAAACAAGATCTAAACGCGGAGAAACTTTCCTCAGCGATCGAAAGAAGTCAGATGCCTATATTTTGATTCAAATACATCCCAACAGATTCGCGGTATTGCATGGAGTTGGGTCTTTGATTAGTCAATCGCGAATATTTTGTAAACTATAAATATTTTGAGATGTCTACTGACACAGACTTAACGATGAGCATAACTCTATAACTTTGGGTTTATTACTATATATTTATTTCAAGATATGATTACGACCATGATGCCGTTGCCGAACGTAAGGACATACCCCAAATTTGCATTCCTAGTCATTGCCCATAAAAAACCTAAATACGAAATACTGAAACTAGCTCAGTCGATTACTTGGGTTCGTGATTTTCGCGGCATAGCACCAGTTTACTACGTCTATGGAAACGGTAAACTAAAATCTGGAGAAAAAAATGTTGAAAATCTAACAACAGTTCGTGAAGTTAACGATCCCCTATTCGCACCAATCAGAAATTCTATTTTAGAACATGTAAAAGGTAGTAACATCACTTTTGAATCAGTTGCAGGATGGGATGAGATTCTCCCAAACACAGTCGGCGCGCTGAAAGAGATCATGAAGAATAACAAATATGATTTTTTCATACGCACAAATTTAAGTACTTACTGGAATCTTGAACCCACTATCAGATTGTTGAAATCGCTACCGTTGCAAGGGGTTTACGCAGGTCCGGTCCGATCTACTTCACTGGACTATGTGGAGGGCGACTCGATAATTATCTCAGCAGATACTGCTGAAAAAATGATTGCAAATCACAATCTATTTAATTCTAAACTGATTGATGATCTTTCAATAGCAAAAATGCTTCTCCATCTAGGCACTAGACCATTAAACATTCGAAGACCATGGCTCACATTGAAAAGAATTTCTTTAATTGCATTTACAAGAGCAGGTTCAACGGAAATAGATCCAAAATATAACTCAATTTCTGGTCTAAGTGGAAACCATTGTATTCGCTGCAAAGATGAAAAGAATCTCTTAGGATTCACGATGCGGTTTGACCCAATCATTTTTTTGTTACTTAAAATTTTGTCAATGACAGGTGTTTTTGCTTTGAAAAAAAAGTCGTTATAGCTCAATACACTATGTATCTTAAATTCTCAACTTTATTTCAGAATTACCGAAAATTAGCTTGTAACCCAATGAGTATTACCTGTAGTAAAAGAAAAATTAATCTTTCATTCCCATAAGTTTAATTTGCTCATCGAAAGCTGGGATTAAGCTTCGAACCGCCTCAAATGTATCAATGGTTACAACTCTCCCACTATCTATATAAATGAGACAATCAGCTTTCATCATTGTCGATACACGATGCGCAATTGTAATTACAGTTAAATCAGGATTTTCGAGAATCGCAGATGCAACTTGATCCTCAGTCTTTCCATCAAGTGCACTTGTCGCCTCATCTAAGATGAGCAATTTTGGATTGGTGTACAGAGCTCGAGCAATTCCCAGACGCTGGCGCTGGCCACCACTAAGTTTTTCACCACGATCACCCACTGGCGAATCCAATCCGAGTGGCAACTCATTAATTACACCAGAAAGTTGAGCCTTCAAAACTGCATCATGTATAAAGGATTCATTATTCCCATTAGAAGGGTATCCAAACGATATATTCTCAGCAATAGTTCCGTTGATGAGTGCCACGTCCTGCGGGACATAAGCAATAGCTCCTGGCCATTTTGAAATTGCTAGTCGCGGGCTAACTCCTGAAATCGTTACACTTCCCGAATCTATCTCCCGTAAACCTAGAATTACATCGACTAACGTTGATTTCCCAGCACCAGAAGGGCCGACCAGTGCATATTTAACTTTTGATAGCAAATCGAAACTTATATCCTTCAATACAGGCTTCTCAGCGCCAGGGTAAGTGAAGGTTAATTCGTGGATTTTAATCTCTGCAACAAAATTTGGGTAAGACGTCTCAATCTCATCTGAGACGTAAGGCATTTCCTCGATATCTTTCAACTCCTTAATAAGTTCGAGAACGCTCCCTGCGTTCCCAAGGGATCCCTTTAAGTCAACGGCACTCGTCTGTATTCGCAAAACACCCGGTGCTATTCTTGAAGAACTTGCAAGAAACACTCCCAGGCTAACGAGTGCGGTATCGGAATCAAAAAAAGTAAATTGTAGCGCAGCAACCGACAAAGCACCAAACGTAACTACAGCCTCAAAGGAATACTTACTGATGGACGATAGAAAATTTAAACTAGCAGTCGCCTGCGCTAATTCTCGTCTGTCTCTTTTTGCCTGATTCGTTAAGAAATACCCCCGATTTTTTACATATATTTCCCTAAAGGAACTAATGATCTGATGCAATTCTTGATTACTCCTATTGAATAGTTTCCAATGTCTAAATCCAACCTCGGACGCACGATTACGTAATCCTAAAAAAAGAAAAATACCTAAAGATCCAAAAATTAATGAAGATGAAATTGCAAGAAATGGGCTAACAAAAAACATAGATATTAAGATCAGGATAATCATTAACACGTCGGTAATAATTGATACTAAACGCGAAATCACCCCTGAAAAGATAACTATCACTCCTTGAGTAAGTGTCCACACCGTAGTATGTGTGTCTCTAGATTGTATTTCTCGAAGTGAAGTCGAAAGCAGTTTCTGAAGCAGCTGCACCGAAAATTCTGCACTCCTAAAACTCATAAAAGAATTTAATTTGTAAATTAAAAAAAGGGCCATTAGTGTCTTCAAAATCATAAGTATGACTATCAACGTTCCCAAAATAGCAATTTGCTTGGCTAACGGCTGGTTAAGTAAACCCGAAAATTCCAGAATAGAAAGCGGCAGACCCTGAAGATTTTTGGTTATGCCATTGGTCAAAGACAGGGAAATTAATGCCGCTATTAAGACAATCCCAAGAACATCTAACAATGCAAGAAATAATTGCAGAAAAATGTAGAGCAGCAGTTTCAATTCATCAGTCTTATTCAACACTGAAAACACAGAGCTGTTTCGTTTAATTCGAAAAACTTCTTTGAAATTTTCTATTGCAAGCAACTCTCACCTCACATTTTAGGTAAATCCAAATACATATTTCACGCCTCCGCTAATCATAATGGCAGTTTGCCACATTTGCTTGCAGGGCTGTTAACACATATTCAGAGGAAAGGTACTATACGAGGAAGTGATTATCAGATAGGCTCTTTAAGTGACATTCGGGATATTCATAAGAAGAATTATTCGGTTTAAACTCATTAAAACCCGGGAAAGCTTTCCGAATTTCTACTACTTTGCTGTGCGATTTCTTAGTGTAATTCTTGCATTGGTTAAATATCGTACCCTTGTTTTCAGCGGTAAACGCGCGCATTGGTTTCTCCAAGTACAAAAGGGAAAACGATATCTCAATGATTTTTGGACCCCTCTAAATTCGATAGATATTCCGCTTCGGCTTTCACTGCATAATGTAAATAAGATTGAGTTCCCCAATCATACAGGTGCCCAAGCATTAACTTTAAACCAATTTAATCCTTGCATAGTTGCCATTGATAATGGCATTCAGATTTGTTGGCGCATTTCTGATATTGTTTTTCATCCTGCCACAAAACTCAATGGTGATTCGCTATCAAATCCCACAATCGGTGTTTGCAACGGAATTGGAATTGCCACCATACAAAGAAATGATCTCTTAAATCGAGCCACACTTAGTCAGCCCCGAATCCTAATTGCAGCTAATGAATTTGAAAGAAGTACTCTCCATAAAATACAGGATATCCATGGTCGTTCTATGGATTTCGAAGATCCCCGATTCATTCCAGAATATCCCCATCTTATTTTAATGCATGGAAGATATACCGGTCGTATTCCAGATCGGCCAGCCCCGAGATATGACATTGTGTTATTTAATTTAGAAAGTAATGAAATAAAGTTGTTAATTCCACAGAACCGGCATAAGGCTGAAAAAAATTGGGTTCCAATTTGCACTGATAATGAAAAACACATCTTGCTACGATCTACCAAACCTTTCGCAGTTGTTGCTGTAGATAAGGAAGATCATCATCTATCAGAAATATCATGGGATTCTGCTGATTTTGGTGAAATACACAACGGCAGCAATTTCTTACTTTTAGATGAGGATCTTTACATTCGAGTCGTCCGAGTAAAAATAAACTTAGAGGGATTACGTGGCGTGCGCCTAAATTTTATAATGATGCACAACCTAGAATTCAAAGAGGTAGGACGAACAAAGCCATTTATTTTTAACGATTTTGGTTATGAAATCTGCAACTCGATTACTGAGTTTGAAGGTAAAATCTTTTTTGCTTGGGGAATGAACGATTCCGCAGGATACATCGGACACATAGATAGAGATATACTCCAAAATTGGATACGAAACCATAAAATTACCACCGATATTTCGTGAGGTAACATTTTCCAGACTGCAAGGCCCAAATTTATTTCGATACGATAGGGTTAAAATTGTGTAATTAGAATTAAGTAAGGAGGCTAGTTTAATGGATACTTGGGCTATTTATCGGCGGAAAAAAAGGGTCTATGTTTCCATTATCGGTGGATTTGGAAATAATCTGTTCCAGGTATCTACGGGATTTGCATTTGAAAAGCTTGGATACCAAGTAAAGTTTGACATATCGGCAGTGAAGGGTAAAAAACTGGAGATTCTAGACATCCCAGATCTTGGAGACTACTTTGCTGATCGAGTTGCCCGCTGGACAAGGTTTATCCCCAGTCCAATTGGCAAGTGGGGAAGATTTACTCGGTGTTTTTCAAAATATATTTTGGGTGCCACTCCTTGGATAAATCTAGATAGCGACGGCAGTCTACCATCTGATTATGAGAACAATTATTTTATTTCAGGTTACTGGCAATCACTTGAAATCGCTTCACATTTTCCTGATTTCGATTATTTCAATCCAGGGATTAAAAAAAACAAAGTTGCCATTCATGTCCGAAGAGGAGACATGATTGTAAATGTAACTCAGCCAATGGATGCGTACTTCAGATCTTGTTTGGCACAAATTATGATAGAGCACCCGCACACCAATTTTAATGTAACGGTCTACACCGATGACTACAACTACTGTAAGACGAAGTTAGAGATCGGTAACAGCTTTGAAGTTAAGATGGGCGGTAGCACTCTGGAGGATTTTTTAGGATTGATTGATGCAGAGTATTTAATTATGTCTCGAAGTACTTTCTCTTGGTGGGCTGGGTATTTATCAAAAGGGAATATTTTCAGCCCAGCGCCATGGGATAAAACTAGTCATCACGATGAGAGAGAGATTTTGCTCAAAAAATGGACGCAGATTACGAGTAATTAATGAGCATTTGGTTGTTACCGATATCAAAACACTGATAACTGAGATTAAAATTTTCTTATTGATTCATATCCAATACACCCATATCCCTTTGTCGCTAAGGAACTTTGAACTACAAAATTAATTCAAGCCGCGGTATTCTATTGTGACTCTTCTTATTCTAGGAATTGTAAAAGTGGTTACTGGATAAGGCGTTTAGAAAGCCTTATAAGACACCCTGATTTTTTCGGGATTCGGTAGGTATACAAACAATGGTTGTAAAAATTTATTTCCAAAAAAACATCTTAATATATTATGACTCTGGATAGAAATTCTTTCTGTACCAAAACTCCAGTGTGATTATCTCGAGCCATAAGGGTTTTGGTCTTCCAATAAGAGTCAAAGGTTTATTCATTAATTTCTGTGCTTTGGGTGAGAGCAACCCATCTTTGACTAACATAGAATTTGAAATTGCAGTTTTGTTGTGATGATAAATTTCCAAATACCATTCACGAACTGGTGGGGTAAAACCTTGTTTCTTTTGATTTATTTTTTCTGAAGGCAAATAGTCAGAAATCAATTCTTTAAATCTTTGTTTTCTGACTATTACGCTTCTCGGAGCGTTTTTTACATCTGTGAGGGCACTTTCAACAAGTTTGTAGTCGACCAAAAGATTTCTGCCTTCGATTGAACTAGCCATCCAAAGCCTATCAATCTGTGATAGACCATTAACTCGAAGATAAGTCTTGATAAGAATTTCTCTGACAATTTCTTGCCCATATACAATCTCACTTGAGTCAATCGCTTCCAAGGAATCTTTTCCAATTTTTAGGTCCAGGCCTATTTTTTTCCCAATATGAACTTTCTTCCGAAAGCCCGGTGCTCTTGAATAAACTGGTATTGAATAGTTTTTATCATTCTTCGACTGCAAGTCTTCAAAATATTGGCGAATCGCCTCAATCACCCCGAAACCCGTCTGTAATTCATCAATGAACGTTCCAACAGTTTTTGCAGTAAATTTGGGAACTTTTAGGTAGTCGCCTAGCGATCCACTATCGCTATACATTCTCATTCTGCGCTCCGTCGAACCATATAGATTCGATATCCACGCGTAGCCCCAAAAAAGTTCGTCCGGGCCGTGCCCAGATAGCAGAACTTTAAGATTCAGCTTGCCGGCTTCTTCACCTAGGACGAAATAGCTGAATGCACTCGGGTCGGCTATCGGATCATCCATTGCTTGAATTAGCTCGGTGAATCTTATGCCAACTTCTTGAGAACTAATATTTCTAATTGTGTATTCAAAACCAATAGACTTACTGAAGGATTCGGCGATTTTAGATTCATCAAATTTCTTTGTCGTGTTGTAGCCAATAATTATGGCTGTAATATTTTTTCGAAGTTTGGTTGCGATAGATGCAATGAGACTACTGTCCATTCCCCCCGAAAGTGCGAGCCCAATAGGTACTTCACCTTGAAAAATACTATTTCCAATTTCTTTCAGCTCGGTTTTATAGTTTTCTTCCTCCTCTGTTGATTCAATGGTTCGAAAATCTTCTAAATCCCAGAACACTTTTTTAACAGTACTTAAGTCATTTAAATCCACTATAACAATCGTTCCAGGCTCTACTTGTTCAATACCATCAATAAGTGGGTATGCCTCCGTTACAAATCCATATTTCAGAAATCTACAAACGCCGATATGTGAAACTGAAAAATTTTTGATTCTGCTCGTTAACAGTGCAGTAGATTCACTTGAGAACCAAAATGAATCAGATGATCTAGTGAAGTAAAGTGGCTTTTCACCCAACCGATCTCTACCAAGGACAAATTTTCTTAGTCTTTTGTCCAAAATAGCAACTGCAAACATTCCTCTTATTTCTTTGAGAAATTCTTCTCCATATTCACTATACGAGTGAAGCAGGCACTCGATATCAGAATTAGTCTTAAAGGTGTACCCAAGCTTTTGCAATTTTGATCTTATTTCCTTGTAATTATAAATCTCACCATTTCCAATCAAAACAACTGTTTCTTCAGAATTAATTATAGGTTGATGCCCCGAATCGACGTCGACAATGCTTAGTCTGTTAAAGCCCATTAGAACTGTCTCTGCTACAAATTCGCCGGAGTCGTCTGGCCCGCGATGTTTCAGTGAGAAACCTAACCTTCGAAATTTATCAATTTCCTCTTTAATGGGAGGCACAATAAAAATGCCACCGTAAATGCCACACATCTAAACTCTCTCCTCGCCCTGAATTTCCAGTGTCGTGGAAGTGAACATACCACGTTTTCAGTTGACGAAAGTTTACTGAACTCATTCCTATCCAAGTAGGCATAAAATTTTTAGATATTTCCAATGCCAATTGAGTTGAAAAGTAATCGCGGAATCCCGTGGCTTGCGGATAAGGTCTAAATCCATGCAATGCTAGTAAATTAGATTTAATCGTGGCCGATGTATGCTATAAATTATAAATATCTTCTATCTAGAAAATCAGAGGCACCTATAAGCAGTAATGGCCTTCATGCAAGAAATCCAAATACTAGAAAATATCACAGGTTACCTATTAAATTTTAGGTTGAATTTACTGTTGAAATTTAATATAGTCCCAAGTGACAGCTTTGACCTAATAATTGTTGAGACCCTGCGATTTTTTGTATAATATCGATCGGCTCGTCGATCGATATTTCCAATTTCAAAGCTAAAATTATTACTATCTAGTTCAGATTCGGTTATTTTCTCGACAGGATACTTGGACTCTGCAGAGCGCGCTATCGTATTTGATGCGAATTCTCCATGGCCAATATACTCAATAAAGTTTTTATTGTATGTAAGCACTTTCAAGCCTTTCATAAAGGCATTGATCTGCCATAAATCAGCCCATGTGCAGTTAATCAAATTAGTTCTCTCTACTCGTACCCTTCTACGGTAATAGTAAAGATGATACAAAGATGAACTGATACCAATTAATGGCGTCATTTTGAAAAATAATTTAACGTAGTCAACCTCTCCGTAAGTTCTTATCCTGGTATTCCAATGTTCTTTTGACGTGACCCACCCCCAGCTAATAACAAATCTGGAGCTGCGCAATACGTTCCTCTTACTTCCGATAAACTTATTAGGCACATGATTGTGTAAACCGATCGCTACAACTCTAGGGTCGCCCAAGAAATTACTTGCTAATTCAACTGATTTCAATAAATCGAACTGGAGAACTAAGTCATCTTCCAAGATAATTCCTATGCCGACTCTATCAAAAAACCAAGATATTCCGTTCGAAACTCCCGTGAGAATTCCTTCGTGAGAAGTAGATATTCTTACCTCCTGTACTTTCCCGGAGTAAAGAAGAGAGTTGATGTAATTGTGCACCTCGATCCCCTTTTCTTGGTATTGAGACGGTGGTGCGTCACACGAAACGTAAATTGGGCCGTGCTCCTGAGCCAAGATGCTTTCTATTGTCGCTTTAAGGGATTCTAACCTAACGAAGCCCAGCACTAATATCGGAAGCATACGAAAAGCTTACCCAGATTCCTACAAATAGATACGAAAATCCCCTTTTTTCAGGCTATAATTTCTGGTAACACAGAAACTTGTTGATTTTTAGGAAAGCGGGACAATTTCCTCAAGAATTAATCCGAAAAAGTTGCAATTCTCTCATAACTAGAACCATTGAATTCAGCAATTAATAATGCATGCCGGGCAAGATGCAGGAGCCTTGCGCTAGGTCTAAAAACATGGTCGATCGAGACCAGTTCTTTTGAAGCTTTCTTAAAAGTCAAATTTAAGTACTTAAAAAATTTAACACATCTGCGATTGCATAAATAAAATTTGATACGAATTGATATCTGCTTGCGAAGTTATTCGAGCTTTTTGAAATTTCTTCTTAGATTCTGCTTTTAAATAACTCAGTAGCATCATCCAAATATGAAATTTACGGTTGTTAAAGTAATTCTTAAGTGTCAGTCAAACTCCCTAATCTTCCCTAATAGCGCCTACATCATCATTGATAGCGCTAAGTGCTCGTGCCTATGTCTTAATCAAGTAATCGTTCCTAAGCACTGCTAGTCTTTTCCTCGCCAATGGTAGAAAAGAGTCACTAATGTCTCGTTCAGTTCGCGTAGCAGTGCTTATGGCTGTTCATAATCGATGGGACTTTACGTATGCTGCCCTATTGAAGTTGGCAAAGAATTCCCCGCATATTGAGCTCTGTATTCATATTTTTGATGATGGATCCACAGATTATACGAAGTCAGGGTTAGCCAACTACTCGAACGTAACTTATCTTGAGGGCTCGGGGGATAATTTTTGGGCAAAATCAATGAAGTATGCACAAGATTCTGTCTCTGAGTCCATTGACTATTTCTTTTGGCTAAATAACGACGTTTCACTCACTGATAACTTCTTCCACCGTATTCTGGCGTCAATAAAGCTTTTTCCTGAATCTATTTTGGTTGGCCAAACCTCTGATCCACGGTCTAATCAAATTACTTATGGAGGTCTAAAGCGGATTGGCCGCCACCCACATCGCTTGCAAATTATCAATGCTCAAGAAAAATATGAATCAGCTGACACTTTTTGTGGAAATATTGTGCTTATACCTAATTCAATTTGTAAATCTCTTGGAGGAATAGATGGTCAGTATGAGCATGGCTTTGCCGATTACGACTTTGGTTACCGAGCGAAGAGTATGGGGTTTGACATACGAATTATCCCAGGATTTCTTGGAACATGCTCGGTAAATCCACCTCTCTTAAGTTCTTGGTACTTTCTTAACACTCTCAAAATTTTGACATCCAAAAAGTACCTTCCGATACGATCCCAGGTCCGATTTTGCAAACGCCACGGTGGCCCAGAATGGCCCATTTATGTCTTGGCTCCCTATCTCCGAGCAATTTTAAACACTAAGTCTTTCGGCTCTACCCAAAAATACGGAGGTTTTTAATGACAGCGCTGAATTTCTTGGAAAAGTCTGCCGACATATGATTCCCATCAGCGTAAACAGGAGTGTCGTTAATTACAGCAGGGCATGATGAATTTATGCATAGGTAATCAATTAGATTTACAAAGCGATATTTCAAGGATTCAGATTCTTGCTTTTGTATTTTAACAAACCGTGAAATCTCATTAGGAGATCCAAAACATTTTCGCAAACTTAGATCAGTACCAATACAGTCTTTCAAATTTCCCGAACCCGGCGCAGATGAGATTACTACGACTTTTTCAGAATTAGCTGAAAAAAACTTGGCTGCTGACCGAAATCCATTCAGCCATTTGTCGTAACTGCTATTTTCGAACCATTGATCTGCACCGCTAGCTACAATCATCGCCGGTCTAGTTCTGGAGATATATTCTTGCACCCAAGTGGCATGATCTAAGCAATCTGTCCTAATCGTGCCATTTTTATTGTATTGAGTAACGTTCCAAGGCAAACAACTACCCTTTGTTAGAATCCGAATCTTCCATCCTGATGGCAAAGACTTAGCTAAGGCTTCTCTCAGAGCAAAAGAGAAGGAATCCCCCAGCAGTACGAGCTCTTTTTCACCGCTTCCCACAACACATGCGCTCTCGGCTGATTTGCTATCCAAGCATCCAGAAAACCAACTTTTTCGCAGTTCATCCATCAATAAACTTTGGGTCGCAACATAACTTTCCTTAGCCTGAGAAGTTTTAGCAGCTACTTCAAGTGTGGCTAGCCATTGCGGATCTATTGGTTGCTCAGTTTTTTTGGCGATCGAAGTCGGGGAAGACTTTGAGTCCAAAGGAGATTTCAATCCCTTTGGTATCTCCTTCGATGTAGGGGTGGTTTCAAACTTGGGACCGACTGAGGCTTTAGGCGTTACTGGATTCATGTTTAAATTTGACTCTTTCTCGACAGGCAGATTTTGCTCCGAAGGCGTGCCATACCGCCGCTCTTGTAAAAACGAATAAAGAGCGGCAAAACTTTGCTTACTCTCTTTCGGATAACTCAGGATCGTAATTGGAGTCACTAAAGAAAAAATAGCGATAATTATGATTATTCTGGAACGACGTGCATAGCGCGGATGATGTTTTGTAGATGCCAGAACAGAATTTAAGCGGAAACGCGATACATCAATTTTTAGTATCGGCATTTCTACATACTTGTGAAGAAGATAAGAAAGCAGAGTAATTCCTGTTAAATATATTACAATATTAAGTAGGCTCGACTGATTAGGAAAATTGCGAAACAGAATCATTGCTGGCCAATGGACCAGATAAAGAGGAAAAGCAATGTCGCCAAAGAATTGAAATACTCTTGAATTTAGCACCCTGGAGAGAAAATCTCTGCTCCCTCCAGTAATAGTTAAAAGCACGAAAATTGAGGTAGCAGTAAGTGGTATCAGGACTAACGGCCCAAATCCCTGATTTTCTAATAAAATGAAAGAAAAAATGATAGTCAATGAGGATACTTGAATTAAATAGATTTTTACTTGGCTACTAATTTTCTTGGATAAGCTAATGTGCGCTATCACTGCAAAAACTGAACCTAAACCGAACTCCCAGAATCTAGAAAAAGTTGAATAGTAATTACTGATTGAATTATTCTGATTGTGCCTAAGCATAAAATAAAATGAGACACAACTTACAATAATGTTAAGGCCTAAGACTCGCTGATACCATTTACTTTTATATCCAAAAAATCTCAGACCGTGAAAAGAGACAGCAAGTAAAAAAAGTAAAGGTGAGAAAATATATATCTGTTCTTCCACGGATAGCGACCAATAGTGTAATAATCCAGAATCTTGAAAAGATTTTAGGAAATAATCCTGAGAGTCACTCTGCAGTTGCATATTGAAGGTAAACGAAAGAATTCTGGGAAGTCTTTTAAGAGTTTGAGAGAGCGCATTAGTATCACCAAAGATATAGATTATGCTCACCACTGCACCCAGAACTAAAAGTGAGAGTGGTAATATTCGCCGGGCTCTTTTAATAAAATAGTATCGAATATCAATCCAGCCAAATTTTTGATTTAACTCACGATTCAAAGCATATTCGCGCAGAAATCCGCCAGTAATCAAAAATCCTGATATCCAAAAAAAGAGGTCGACCCCCCAATAACCACGTTCAAACAAGGGGACATCGAAGTGATATCCAAGTACAAGAATTACAGCGACCCCACGAAGTCCATTAATTACGGTAACTCGGGAAGACTCTCCATTGATTCTTTCTGTCACAAGGTTGCCCAAGGTTGAATTTGAAGACGAGGAATATCATTTGCGATATGAGAAAACATGAAGCGAGCAGCCTCTCTATGACTAAATCGATGTTTAGCCCAATTGTGCGACTCTAGGCCGATCTGGGAAAGCTTCAAAGGGTCAACTCCGCGAAGTTCATTAATTTTGGAGTGCATTTCGCGTAATCCCGTTACCTGAGTGAGGCCGATATCTTCACCTCCGTAATGATTGATGCCCGGGTGTGAACTGGTTATGTGTACACGGCCGGCAAGGAGTGAGATTGGAAGTCGATCGCTTGCATATGACTCATGTTGGGTGAAATTATCCCAATTAACACTCATGGAAAAGTTCCTTATGAGTTTTGCTTGGTCCTGGTATTTCACCACACCAGTCGCAATTGCTCTGGGCCAACCTTTTCCATAGAGCTGGAAATGCTGACCTAATCTAAATTTTAATGAAGTAGCCGCAAGAAAACGAACACCAGAGCCAGGAGTTCCATATAAAAATGGGACTTTTGCGCTCTGATTTCCAATCATAACAACTGACTTTGAATGCGTGAGCAACGGCGGTTTCGTAACCTCTTCGACGCAGAATTGAATGTGACAGTAGGTGTGCGGAATGAATACAATTTTTGCCTTAGAAACTGAGTGGAACATAGTTGTGTGAGGTTTTCTTGCGACAGAAAAAATCATTTGGGATTCTGCAGCCCACCATTTCGATTGCTCAGTCAAACTTTTTATGCCGGATCTCGTCCAGGGATCTCCCTCCCAATAGTAAATTGGCCTGCCCTTATTTTTCTGGATTAAAGACTCGAATTGATTCCTGGTTTTCGGAAAGTTGTTCGGGGACCAAATCATAAGCACATCAAATTGAGAATTTTCGATCTCTGAAATAACCCGTTTGAAATCTTCGTCATTATTTTTCGACAAAGAATGAGAAACGAACGAGACTGATTCGAGAAACCCTTTATCTACAAGCAATCTAATGGCATCCTTTTGACCAGGAGCACTATCTATTGAATTTTCATTCGTGATAACCATAACCCGCAATTTTCTGTTCATTTGAGAGTACCTATGGTTCTTTCGTATAAGGAAATGTACATTTGCGCTACTAGATTAGGGGAATATCGTTCTAACCTCGCTCTTCCATTTTCAGTCAGTTGATTAAGCAAAGTTTGATTCGATGTCAAATTTAAAATTGCATCAGATAAAGATTTTGGTGAATCATCATCAAGTATCAACCCCGCACTGCCAATAACTTCTGCAGTGCTTCCAGATTTTGCAAGCGTGATAACGCCTAAATCGAAAGCAAATGCTTCAAGGTAAATTAAACCAAAAGACTCCCACTTCGATGGATGGACGAGTACGTTGCATTTGCTGTAAAGGTTTCTAAGTTCGCGGCGTGTTAGTAAACCGTGCCAAGACACTTGGTCGACTCCAAATTTGTTTTCAAATTCTCGGGCAAAAGGATCCCCATTCCCTAATCCAGGGCCTACAAGATGCAATCGTAAATCGGGATTTGCGAGAATGGCTATCTGCCATGCTTCGAGGAGGTAACGAATATTTTTACGGCGATCAGTATTGCCTACTGTCACTACGTTGTTTGAGCGATGAGATTCTTTTGAATTGCTTTTCATGAGGCGATTCATATTTGGAATAACTAATCCGCCGGTGGCAAACATACGTTTGTTCCAAAGAGTTCGAAGGTATTCGCTCACAAAAACCAAATTATCACTTCTCAATCTCACTCGAATTGAATTCAATAAGCGCAAAAAGAAATAGATATTGCGAAAACCTACCAAAATTTCCCATGGCTCATCGTGTACAGTAATTACATGTGGTAGCCCAGAATCTTGTGCCGCTAGCGCGTACTCATACGTCCAATGCGCGTGAACGACATCAGGTTTGGCAGATGCAATTTGAATAAGTATGGACTTCCTTTCCACAGAATAGAAAGTTATAGCTTTAAGTTTTTCTTGTCGCCGGCCAAGTACATAAATGAGTTTCACGCCATCCTGTGTTTTCATAGACAACACAGAGTCTGCAGTACCAACTATTCCGATGACGGTGACTTCATGGCCAAGTTGGACTAACGTTATAGCCAAGTCAGATACAGGAACCGACCGTCCAAACTTGAGACCGCTGACTCGATTGAAATCTTCCTGACTCAAATCAAAGTCAAGTGGATTTACTGAACCTAACAATACAATCTTCATGCTTTAAGCGTAATCCAATTAACGGCTAAACCCAATCTTTACGTGCAAATGGTAGGCCTAAATCGTAGGGCAATTATGGTTCTATGCGTTGCGAAAGTAGATTATTTGCAATAAACACTGGTTAGTGTCTTAAAGAAGACTTTGGGTGCGATTTACTTCTTGTCTAACTGACTATCACCAGTTTGCGAGAGCAAGTGCGCCAAGGTGAGAGATTACATCACAAAACTATTGATAACAGGTTACTTTCCTTAAAGGTCCTTACTTGATTGTCCTACTCTTGTGAGAACCAGTAAGACTAGTAAGTAAAACAAACCTGTGTCTTGGGAAGTTCCCGTTAACAGCGCTTCTCCTATGCCAGCAATCAAGAAGGTGAAAAAAGCAATAACGAACGGATTTTTTTCAATATATGGCATCTCGCTATATTTTAAGCTGAAAGCGAAGGCTATTACAAGCACGAGAGCCAAACCACTTAGTCCATAATAACTTAGAAGCGTTAAAATAGTGTTCTCTGTAATGTTAACTGAAAAAATCGAAGGTCCCTGCCCTAGCAGTAAGTTACCGCTTAAATTGGATATCGTGTTCCTATAATTTCCTAACCGACCTGATCCCGTGGTGTTGCTACCGATAATCTGATAGGAAGCCATGGCGATAAAACAAGCGATGGTAATTCCTATAAATATTTTTCTTAGCGTCAATCTTCTGCGCCAAGAACCTTTTGAAAAACCGTTTTTCATGTGTGACGAACGCACTTCTTTAATCTTTGTCGTATCAAAATAGATTCTCAACAATAATCCAATCGTAAGCCCTAATATTGAAGTTCGGCTTGAGGCAAGGAACAGTAAGGTGTAAGAAATTGGAATTATGGCGATATATAACTTTGAAGTTTTCAAAAGTACTAGCAACGATAAAAATGTAATCTGAATCCCAAGTTGATTTGGGTGAAAATACGGTCCTCGAAACCTCTCCTCCAATCCGAAAAAACCCCAAACACGATTTTGGTATTGGCCACCGAGACCGTAATCGACCTGGCTATATGGAAAGAGTGGATTTTGATATTTAGCCAAAGCAGTAATAAAAACTAAAAGAATTATCACAGCCCCGAAATATGGTAAGAATCTCAAGTCTGTTTTTATAGGGCGCAGCCAGAGAATTAGTAGGATTGGAATTACATAAAGTAAATGACTCGCAATAAATCCGCTGTTAAATGTCAGCGTCCATATAAGATTTAGAAAACCTAATCCAAGGAGACCCATCAAGACACATAAATCAGCAATATTCCATTTTTTAGAATGCTTCAGCAGTAAGATTTCGAGAAGTGCAAAGGCCAACACCAGGTATGCGAATACCGTATCTAGTTCTCCGAATGACAGCTTAGTTGACTCTGAAACTGAAAACCCATTAATGAATGAAGCGACAAATTTGGCAGAACAGATAAACACCAGCGCGGCTGCGGCCCTAGATTCTGGTGCTGCTTGGATTCGATACAAAAACAGTGCCGCAAAGAATAAAACTATAGAAAGTTCTAACGGGCCAATCCTGGCAATTATGCCCATTTGCCCCTCTCTGGTAATGCTCCAATGCGTTAATATAGCGGGAGAAAAAGTCGTGCCTTAAGATTAGCGCAAATCATTTCTACTTCTACTTGGAATTGGGGTATTGATGAAACCCGAAATGCATATCTACAAATTTCTATCCAGAATTGAGTCTGGGAATTTGTACTCTATCACCCAGCATTTATTGCAAAAGCCCGCATCAATCCCAACTTTCATCTGGACAATGAATCTTTCACATATTCGAGAGGTCTCCACCGATCCGAAAGCCTTCGAATTTCTCGAGTCAAATTCTTTGGTTGTCGCAGATGGATGGCCAGTTAAATACTTGGTTAGGGCTCTTGAATCCAGAGAAGTAAGTAGAATTCCCGGCGTAGATTTAGTTAACGAGCTTCTTAAAAGTGGGATCAGGTTTTCTGTTATTGGCTCTGAACAAGGTCAAGTTACGAAAACTATGAAAATTCACGATAACGCATCATCGGAGTTAACCTTTGTTTATGACAAATACATAGACATCAACTCCGAAATACAGATTAACGAGATCATTCAGCTATTGCTCGAGTTCAAACCACAATACATTTTTCTTGCACTGGGTTTTCCGAAGCAAGAGATTTTGTTCGAAAGAATACGAAGCAAAAGCCCCCTGATACCTGCCTACTTCCTGGGCATTGGCGGTAGTTTTCAGTTGCTATCCAAGGAGAAAGTGCGAGCTCCTAAAATGTTTCAAGATCTAGGCCTTGAGTGGCTGTGGAGATTGACTCAAGATCCTAAGCGGTTGTTTAAAAGATATTATTCAGATTGTAAATTTTTGATACTTATAACCATCAAAAGAAAGGCACGAAGAGCCCATGATAGTATTAAAAAATGGACTTGATAAAGTTGGTCATCGTTACACCTGCTCACAACGAGGCTGTTAACATTGAAAACTTATCCGTAAATCTCGCATCCTTAAAGTTTAACTTTGAAGTTAAGTGGATTGTGGTGGATGACAATTCATCTGACGGAACTTCGCAGGCATTGCGAGAAACTAGTTTTGGGAAGTCCGCTGAATTGGTAACCGCTTCAACTTCAGGGCGGTTAATCGAAGGTGGGGCTTTCGCCGCGTGGAACAAAGGAGTTCGTCGCGCTTACGATATTGTCCCAGACTTTACGCACGTAATGAAATTGGATGCAGATGTCATTTTAGATAGAGAGTACTTCGTTGTTCTTGAGCCATTATTTCTTGACGGAACAATTGGGATCCTTGGTGGAGTGATTGTGCGCGGAGGGCGTGAACAGAACTTACATGTTCCTGGGCCAGTGAAAATTTATTCACGGGCCTGTCTTGAAGCTC
>Ga0214921_10002831_pt1 | contig 27453 bp, 56 predicted proteins | sample LL1505_MetaG_FD_177992 | JGI IMG/M metagenome (GOLD analysis project Ga0214921, IMG submission 177992) | Freshwater microbial communities from Lake Lanier, Atlanta, Georgia, United States - LL-1505 | ecosystem: Environmental > Aquatic > Freshwater > Lake | place: USA: Georgia | collected... | reverse complement strand
TTAATAGTTCAAGGCGAATCTCGAACGGGGTCATATTACTCATAGTTAAACTCCTTTGTGTGTTATGTGTAATTGGAACTTTTATTGAGAGTTCCCAACTCGTAGTGTAATATTATTTAGGAAGAATATTATTTCTTCTCATCAACTTTTTTCTTTGGTGTTGGTTTTTCAGACTTTGGTGGCGGAGGACAATTACCTTTCTTATCCTTCGTTACACAATTAGTTTCCTGTTTCTTTTCTTCTTTCTTTGCTGGTTCGGCAGCAAATGATGCAGAAGCAAATGCCAATGCAACAATAGCAATTAATGTTTTCATATTATTCCCTTATAAAATTAAAAATAACTTCAGGATAATCATTTTGGAGTTTATCCCAGTTCGTCCTCCAATTTACTATACGTTGCTTCTCTGAGTCAGGATTATGATCATGTACCAACGTATTTGTAAAACTTTCAACAGTTTCCTTGAACATTGAGTCAACACCATATATGTCAAGTTCTGTAAAATCACTTTCACACATAATCTGAGCAGCAACATGACCAGCAGAAAAGAATTCCCTTACGTCTGGCATCAAGTCAATAAACAGATTATTGTTTAATATATATTCACGAATTTTATATTCATCAGTAGATCGCCATGCTCTGGTTGTAAAAAAGGCTGGACAAGAAATCAAACTAAGATCTCTTGACCAGCGTTCTATTACGTTACCATCAAGAATAACAGTAGCATCTACTTTGGTCCACGGAATATTGCAACCAATAGTATAACTATACCCATGAGTATTATTAAACCTAGTGCGACTTGGACCATTGGCAACTACTGCTCCTCTCATTAGTCAACCACTGCAACAATAAATTCTTCTTTGATCATAACACGTTGCGCATCGCCAATCTTAACGACTTGACCTTTATTCCATTCCAAATAGATCTTATCACCAACATTAACTGCGGTGACTTCAGAACCTATTGCTAAAACAGTTCCAGTTTTTGATTCACGATTAGATGTAGTTCCATCTAGAATAATACCTGATTCAGTTGTTTGGTCAACTGAATTTTCAGCGACTAGAACCATTTTACGAAGTGGTTTGACTACCATAATTAGAATGACCTTGTGTAAGCGATACCAGTTTGTTTATATGTAGTTGCACCAGAGAAAGCATTATCATACTGTAAAGTAATGCGATCTTTCTTAGTCAAATCATAAGACAAAGCATAACGCATTGTTTCTAGATTATCTTTATTGGCAGTATCATATGCATCACGGTAACGATATGCTACACGAGCAGTTAAACCATCAAGTGGGGTTTTAATATTAACTCCAGGTTCAATTGAGTAATAGTAAATACCATTTTTACCTGAAACATCTTTAACACCAGTTGCTGCACGTAGTGTTACTTTAGCCCAATCAGTTACTTCATAACCAGAAGAAAGACCAATTTCTCTGCGATCAGTGATAGAGTTTGTTGTATCATTCTTTGCTTGATTGATACCAATATCACCATCAACTTCAGAAAACAATCGAGTCTTAACTGTTAACTGAGTAACAGAAACTGTTTGACCATTACTATCAAGTTTTCGATCTTGAACAGCGAGGTTTACTGATGTTTGGGCAAAGCCAACTGAAGATACTGCAAGCAAAACTGCAGCGGTTACTAACTTTAATTTCATTTTATTTTTCCTTTAAAAATTAATTTAAAGGTAATTGGCACTTATTGTCCGACATACCCATGATATAGTAATTGGCACTAATCGTCCGACATACTAAAGAAGTGGTAGGTTATTCTGTTACGAGGAAACCTACCGAAACCCTAAGCAGTGTTTAGGCTGCTAATGCGAACTGTGCGTCGTTTGCGTTTACGTTGTTTTAGTTTTAACATCTTCTCTGATGAGTTGTCCACTTCTATACTTGTTACCCTGTCGAAACCTAGTCACCCCCATCAGAAGCACACCCATTAGAGCCCATAAAATGGTTTCTTTCATCTAACACATGCACTTCTGGTGGAGGTGGGGAGAATCGAACTCCCGTCCAGAATACTTTTCTAGTTGCTTCAAACAACCATTCACCTATTATATATGATATTTAGTTGCAAAGCAAGTATATTTAATTACTTGCGTCAGTCTTCCATGCAAGGTCGCCTTTGAACACACTCTTTGTTCCATAGGCTCCATTATACCAAACTACTAAGTTCTTAAGTTTCTTATCAGTGATATCACGATAAAGATTCTTTCTTAGAGAATCTGCTTTATCACCAACGACCCAATCATACTTACCAGTATCTTCCACGATAGCTGCAATTGCTTCTGGATCCTTTAACATTTTATTTAGTGCATCACGAAGTTTCTGTGTATTAGGATTTCCTTTATTTACCCAGATAACCTTTTGCAATACATTGTTGAATGTACGAGCCATATGATATGATTCATATAATTCACCAGAAGGTGCTACACCCCAAGTTGCTTTGTAAACATCTTCAAATAACTTACCTTTGAAGTTTGGGTTTTCGATTTGTTTACCTGTCTTCAAATCACGGAGTCCATGAGTAAACCAAACAACAGTATTAGCATCATTCTCATAGAAACGAATCCATGATGTTGGAGGGTCTCTAGTAATATTTAATTCACCACGAAGGTACATTGGGCGAATCTGATTACCAGCTACACCATTAACCCAAATCATCTTTTCTTTCCAACAGGCAAGATAAGCACTAGTGTCTGCTTGTGGACCACATATCATTAAACCAACAGCCAAAGCGTCAGTCATAGCGTTACCGCCACCAAACTTTGCCTTATCAGTTTTTGGATTGAAGTTCTTATTATGACCAACAACCAAATCGAGATTCATCAACCCAATTGCATCATACTGACTAAATTCATAGTCAACTTCTTCTAGCAAATAGTTTACTGCATGACTACCAAGACTAACTACCATTGTCTTATCATCTTTACGAAACTCTTTATGCCACTGATTCATTCCTGGGATATTTCTAGCACCTGGAACGTGTTGTAACACAATAGGTTCATCAGTATACTTACTCAAATGCTTTGCCATAACAGAAGCCCAAACTGCTCCACCAGATCCTGGAGAGTCGGGAACAATCATCCTATAATCTGCTGAAGCAAACGTGCTGCTTAGTAGAAATAGAAAACCCATCAAATACTTCATTTATTTCTCCTTAATATTGTCCAATATAAAATAAAACCCGAAACAAAAACTAAACCAACAGTAATAGGTCTCTGTATAATTTCAGTAAACGAATACAGAGTATATGATTGTTGAGTGAAGTTTTCAAATTTCTCTGCGACTATAAAAGATAATAGTAACGCAGGTCTACTCAAATCAAAGTATTTGGCACCTAGTCCGACAATACTACAGATAACGAGGATATACAAGTCATTCATTGTACCAGTGTACTGGAAACAACTCCAAATGACTATTGCTAGAATACCACTTGCATAAATCCAATATGGTATTTCTAGAATCTTTACTACATACTTTGTTATGAAAATACAAAGTATAAATGTTAGGATAGTCGAAGCTACAAAACTTGCTCCAACTGACCAGATAAACTTAGTGTCAGAAACAAGTTCAGCACTACCCATGTACATACCAAAATAAACACAAATTGCCATCATTACTGCAGCAAATGGTGCTGTTGGTATCCCGAATAATATAGTTGGTAGTAGTGACGATGCTTTCTGTGCGTTATTAGCACCTTCGCAACCAGCAAGTCCTCTCGGATTACCATTACCAAATTTCTCTGTTGGGTTTTTAGCAACAGTGACGCTATATGACATCATGTCGCCAATAGTTCCGCCAGCACCTGGAAGTATACCAGTGAAAAATCCAATAAAACCACCACGAACAACATCTTTCCAATAAACTAAACAGTCACGGAATCCTTGAAACAATTGTTGGTAATAATTTTGTATTTTAACAACTGAGTAATGTCTTCGTTTCCAACCTTCTATCAATTCTGGTATGGCAAATAGACCAGCAATCATTGGCATAATCTCTATACCAGAGTTTAAGTAATCCCATCCCATTGTTAATCTTGGAGATGATGTAGATGGGTCTAATCCAATTAATCCTAACCACAAACCAATAACAATAGACAAAAATGCCAATAAGAAGTTCTTACTTGTAAGCATACCAACGCAACAGAAACTTAATAGAAACAATGCAGCAAATTCTGGTACGCCAAAATATAAAATTATCTGTCCATAGAATGGCAGAAACGCAAATGCTACAATACCCCAAAATACACCATTGAGTGTGCTATCCATTAACGATATACCCAATGCTCTTCCAGCCTCACCACGAACTGCCATAGGATGACCATCAATAATTGAAGCAGCAGTTTGACCACCTCCTGGGATGCCAGTTAATATGCTAGTGTAACTGTCGCCTGTGCTCGATGATGCAATTAGACTTGTCATAAAGACAATTCCAAGGTATGGGTCGGGGAGGAAGTAGGAAGCGAATGTGAAGACTGTGAGCAACCCTGTTGTTGCGCCAGCCATTGGGAGGATGCCGATTAAAGTACCGTATAGTGTGCCGAGGACACACCAAATAATATATTCCATGATTAAGACTCTTTAAATTTAATTTAAAAAGTATATTGGCACTAATCGTCCGTCAATACTGATATTTTATTTATAACAAAAATTCTACTAATTTCTTAGGTAATACAGGATTTTTCATTCGTTCTGGATGCCAGACTATCCCGTATATTTCTTTATCTTTATGCTTAAATGCTTCAGTGTAGCCATCTAAATCCATAGCAATCTTTTGCATTTCTGGTCCAAGTTTATCTATAGACTGCCCATGATAACTATTAACAGTATATATGTTATCTTCCATAATAATCTCATGGTCAGTTTGAACATGGCCATCGATATATGCATTTACTCCGCCTGTTAAATCATTAACAGCAAATGCTCCATGACAGAAACCAAATATTGGTTTATTCAACTTCATAGCATGAGCAAAGAGTAAATCTTCAGTTAAATGGCGTTCAATACTATCTGGACCACCAGTAAGTACTAAACAATCAAATTCAATAGATTCATCTATTATACCTAAATTTGGCACTGGAATCAAATAATGTTTTTTGAATAATGCATACCAACTACGCTCTAACGCATCGAAGGTAAAATGTGATGGAGGGATGCGAACATCCCTCTGACTAATTAGAATTTTCATATGTAAACATTAGTATAATCATTTAACAAATACAGCCAATTATGCGGAATTGGGGAAAGGACAGAAGTAAACTTTTTCTTATTATTAGAGTAATAGGAATCACCAGTATATTCAGTTATGGCTTCTCTTAGCTGCCATCTCTCATCAGAGAAATCCCCAGTTTTTGTTGATATATCATTATTATATATCGCCCACAATTGAAAGTTTTCGGTATTAAAAAAAGCATGTACTCTGGGAGCAGTATCCTTATCTAGTCCTATAAAAGAACTTGTCAATACATTATACCAACTAAAATTAAAATTCATGAACCATCTTAAATCTTGTATACTATAAATGGTTCTTGGAATTTTTGCAATACATGGCTCTAAAAACTCCAAACATGAATCTGTTAATACATTTCTATAATATGAATGTAATGTATTTTCAATAGAATATCCATCCTTAAATTCTAAAATATAATCTCGTTTACTGTGTAATAATGATTGAGTAAATAACTGATTAGACATTGCGCCTGTTACGTATATGCAATCTTTATCGATGAAATTATTAGATGCAGTTGTATTTACTTTTATAGAATACTTAGTTTTATACTTAATAAATCGATCAAAAAAATCACCAGATTCTATAATTGAATTGTATGTTCCGTATACTCTTATTTGTTCTGGATCAGTTGCATAATTTTGTAACGATAACAGAACAAATGTACTATCAATACCACCACTCCAAGCAACATTTATTTGTTTACCAGTAGAAAGTAATTCAAGACATCTATTTTTTACAATTGTATTTAAATCTAAATTGAAATTAGGATTTTTTGGTATTGGAGAGTATGAGTAATCTATATCTAAGAAATGTGGTATAGTCTGAGTTCTATCAACTAAAAATGTATCTTTACTAAAGTTATGTTGAATTAACTTATTGTAAAGATTAATATCAATCAATCCAGATTGTTGATTAGTTTGATTAAATGTTTGTGGACTGTAACTTATAATTTTCATAAAGTTTCAAATTAATTTTCCAACCACTTTCATTTTTATAAAGAATTGGTATAGTGTTTTTATTAATAAAATTAAAATCTATATTATTGAGTAAATGTATTTCTTGTATTTCAAATTCAGGTATCTGCACACATTCTGAATTGAAGTTAAAGATTCCTGAATATAATGAATTGTAGTAGTATACACTTTCAACCAAATAAAAATTATGATCAATATATGGTTGTTTTGTAGGGTGAACAGACCATATATTACAATTTAAAAATGCTGTATTCATTTGTATAATTATAATGTGTGAAACCAGCCGAAGCTGGTTTCATTGAGATTATGTAGTAATTAGATTGCTACGCTTAATTCACGAGTTGGTTGACCATACGCTTGTTTCATAGCAGCCTGACCTTCAGTAGAAACTTGAGCGATAGACAAGCAAGTATTCTCATAAAGATCCCAAACGAAATTCTGAGTCATCTCTAGAGCACGTTGTTGCGCTTCTGGAGTAGTACAAAGTTTTTCTAATTTCAAACGACCGATTTCGCTGTGGAATCTTTCGTCACGAGCAATTTTGCCATAACGTGAAGCAACATATTCGTCTTCAATAGATTCAGCCATGGCTTGCCATACAACAGCAGCACGACCTTCAGCTAGGAATTGGTAAAGAGCCAATACTAACTCATCATTCTGAGCATTGTATTTGTCTAGAATGAAAACACCTTGAGATGGCATTTTCTTACCATGAGTAGCACCGATTTCAGCCAAGTCAGCTTCAACACCAGAGATGTGTTCGATAACTTCTTTAACCATACGGAAGTGATTTGCTTCATCGTATGCTTGTTTTGCCAACAACTGAGTTTCTTCGATTGGTGTATCGATTGGTTGATTAGCAACTGCTTGCGCTAGTTCAACCATGTTCCAGCGTTCATTGAACAAACGAATTTTGAAATAACCTAGCAATTCATCATTGCTTGGCTTAGTCGCGAAATATTCACGAGTTGTTTTATCGGCTACTGTGTACAGAGTATCGAAAGTAGATCTTAGATCTTGTACGAATTCTTTAGATGATTGCATATTATTCCCTTGATTATAGTGAGCCGTAAGCATTTTCCATAATCGCTTTGCTTTCAGGAGACATACCTGATTTAGCGCAAGTGATAAGGAATAGGTCTTTACGCATTGCGTCAGCGACTTCCATGATTTGCTGTTGAGCAACTGGATCTTCGCATAACTGAATTAATTGACGACGACCGATTGAAGCGTGGAACTTTTCATCTTTAGCAATCTTAGCGTAAGTGCTGGCTATAAACTGATCATCAATACATTCTGACATCATTGCCCAATTACGAGCAGCACGACCTTCAGCCACTAATTGATAAAGAGCCAACATTACTGGATTCTTGTCTCCACCGTATTTCTTGATAAGAGCAGCACCTTTAGTTGCTAATTGGTCAGCGTGTTCTTCAACAGCAGCACCAACATCACATGGTTCGCCAGAGAGATGCTCGATGACGTTTTTAACCATACGGAAGTGTTTGGCTTCATCTTGGGCTTGTTTTGCCAAGAGGTTTAATTCAGTAGTATCCGCATCGGCTGGAGCAGCAGCGATTTGAGCAGAGATTTCTACCATATTCATACGCTCATTAACCATACGACCTTTAAAGTGATCGATTAGTTCAGCCTTAGATGGCTTAGAGTCGAAATATGATTTTACTTGGAGTTCAGATGCACGGAATAGTGCTTCATTATTTAACTCTAGTTGTTCAACGAATTGAGCAGCTTGCATTTTTATAGTCCTTGTTAGGGTTTGTTTACTTCTATATTTAGTAATTTAAAATTACAGGTTTTTGAGGTTTTTATAGTCTAATCTCAATTTCCTAAATCCACCGATCCAGTTATCTCTTTTTTCAATAAACAACCTTGGATCGTCGTTGTCTACCGCCATTATAATAACAAGTCTACCAATAGGTATTCCTGTTCTTTCTTCAAAAGCAACTGCATATGCTGCAGTTTGCATAAAATAATTATGGATATCGTCTCTATCTTTAGGTTTGCTAGACGTTTTAAAGTCTATAACAGAGAGTTTACCCTGAAATTCTGCGATACAGTCAACAGTACCTGCTACTTGTAAAAAGTCCGAATATAGCGGATCTTCTAGAGCATGAATATTATTTATATCACCTAGCCAGTCTTTAATCGACCCAAACATCTCTGCGTCAAATATATCTGGCTCAGTAGGCTCTCCACGCAAATAGGATTCACAGAGGGAGTGGATCCTTGTACCTCTTGCACTGGCTCTTCCAGAGATTTTATTGGCTTCTGTTTCTCCGACCCTCTTTCGCCACTCTGCGATCCCCTTTGCTGAGTGTAATCCTGTAACTGTTGTAACGGAGGGATAGGCTCTACCCGAAGGGGTTTTGTATACCCTCGTACCATCTGGTGCGGTGTCACGTTCAAGTTTGGGGAGATCATGATATATAAATGTTTTCATTAAGTTAGTAGGTGGATTGCTTCATTATAATGGTTGATACGATCTTCTAAACCAATATATCCACCATTAATCTTCTTAGTCATTAATTTGATATCACCTGCATCTGCTTGTACATTTAGTTTGTTTTTATTCCAAAACCAAATAGCTGACATCAAAGCAAAATCACGATCGGCAGTAACCCAGTCTGGATTGTTGAAAAGATTTTCCCAATCATCAAACATTTCTTTAGCAAATGCTCGGTAATTATCTTTACCAGTCAATTGAATCGGTCCACGTCCACGGTATTTGTATCCATCACCTGTTTCTGGACCACCATTACCCATGCGATTAGCATAGATCTTATTAGCAATCATTTCTGGTTTACGAGCATATGGTTGAGCAGATTCAAGTGTAGGAAAATATTTCTTGAATATACCATTTAATCCTTGTGCGGAATAGTTTAGGTTTTCTTCAAATACTGTCCAACCACCAGACTCATGTCCACACTGAGCAAGGAATGCTGCAACACGATGTGGGGTATTAATCTCATAAGTTGGGAATACTTCTTGCATAGAAGCTGCCCAAGATTCTGGATCTTGTGCTCTGGGGAATAAGTGATGGAATTGTTCTGCTGTGATCATAAGGATCCTTTATAGTTTAAGAATACCAAAAGTATTTGTTTTTGTGTTATCTTTATAAAACATAATATAATCTCTATACTCTTCAAAATTAAATTCTTTTATTATAACATCAGTTGAATCAATATAAATTGAAAATACAATATCAGTTGGTTTTAAGTATTTTTCTAATGTTGTAAAAAAATGATCAATCAATGGTATTTTAAGATTTAAATTATACAAATTATGTATGAGAGGAAATACATGTAATTTTTCAGATTCTATTCCTGCTGATATTTCATTAAATATAAATTCTTTCCAATAATCCCTATTAATAACTTTAATATTAGATAAGTTTCTTTTATTCAATAAATCATAAAATGCATCATTACAAATATCTATAGAAGATTTAGTATCTATAATTTTTAAATTACTTTTTAATAAAAGTTCTTCTGTTATACCATCATGACATAATGGACTTCCCTGAGAAAATATAAAAACTTTTTTAAATCTAGTTTTTATGTGACTAGTATTTAAAATCATAATAAGAATATCAGTTAAAAAAGATTGATTCCTATACATACCATGTAAGTCTGGTATACGCCAAAGGTTTTCTAGCGTAGTAATACAACAGGGATCAAAAGTATCGATATATGATTGTATACGAAGATGTTTAAAAATATATTCATGACCAGCTGGAGAACTTTTATATTCTACATTTTGATTTATGATATCAGAGTAACTACCAGGATATCCAACTAAACTTATACCAACACAGTCTGGATTTGTTTTTAACTCATTAATACAATTAATAAATTCATCAGTTATATCACACTCACGAATTGGTATACCAACTTTTACAATTTCATACATTATTTTTTATATTCTTTAATTTCTTCGTAATCTTCATATTTTAATTTGGCCAAAATATAATCTTTAACTAATGATGATCGAACAATATCGTCTACAGTAAATTCGATACGAGTAAATGCTTTCATATGCTGAGCAATATCAAAGAATTTTAAAATACCTGTAACATCGGTCTTTCTTTTATTTAGGTCAGTTTGACGATAATCACCACACCAGATAATCTTTGACATATGACCAACACGTGTCATAACAGTATCAATTTCATCATAATTTAAGTTCTGCATCTCATCAACAATGATAATAGCATTATCAAAAGACATACCACGAATAAATGAGGTAGAGATAAATTGAATATAACCCTGTTCTTCTAATCTATCCCATGCGTCTTTACGCTCAAACAGTTGATGGCAGATTTGACGATATGGTTGGCCATAAATTTCCATCTTTTCACCAGCGTCTCCTGGAAGATGACCCATTTCACGAGATTGTACTGCAGAACGAACTACAATAATCTTATTAAATGGGTTTGATTTGTCTAATACTTCTTCAATGGCTTTATAAAGCGCAATGAAGGTTTTACCTGTACCAGCGACACCATGTAGTGCTACAAAGTAGTCGCCACGTTTATATGCATCATAAAATAACTTTTGATTATCAGTTAATGGCTGAAATGTTTTTAGATTATCTAATCTTAATTTTAGTTGATTACTAGTAGTAGGTCTTGTTTCACGTTCCTCATTATTAAGTTCTATTACTTTTTTAGCTGCAGATGCACGAGCCATCAGGACTCCTTATAGTTGTGAGGATGTTTTATTTAATTCGCTACCTGGAGATCTCTCATGTATTTTTTGTAATACCTCCTTAAATCCTGAATCAAATTTACGAGATGAACTCAACTTAGTGGGGTCTCCAAACGCCACTGCTTGAATTACGGTTTCTAGTTGGGGATTCTCGGCTCTGAATGAGTCGAGTTCAGACATCTTCAAAATCTTCTCAAACTGTTCACCAGTTTCTTTATTACGAAATACATAAGTTGGCATAATTATTCTCTATTTACATTAAATGCAACAGCGATTCTTTCTTCAGAGCACGTACTAGCTGGCACTTGGTGTTCCAGCCAACTTGGCCACATTAATATCATACCATCTGTTGGGTTGATAACATATTCTGGTAAGAGTTTATACATCTCACGAGGGTTACCAAATTTAACAGGGTATTGTATATACTTATAATGATCGCGAGGGTCATTGAATATAATTGGAGGTGCACTTTCAGGTATTTTTAAATAAAACACGCCAGAAAGAATGCTTTGTGGATGAGAATGAAGTGCATGATCACCACCATGAGTAATTTTATTAAAAAGATAGTATAAACTAAATTTTACTGGCTCAATAGAAATATCTTCGAAATATTTCTTTGCTGCGGATTTGATGTAATCAGTGAGTGGTTCTAGTCTATCATCGAATTTCTGTTTAACTCCAGCAGCATCAACATTGTATGTAGAGATATAATTTGGTTGGTCACGGTAAGGTCTACCATGATGACTAATATATTCTTCAGCTACAGGTAATATTTGATTACGCAAATCTAATTCAACACTAACATAAACTGGTGTTGGAAACATATCAATATATTGCATTCAACCTCTTTTTATATTTTCTACTGGCTTGATGTTGTTCAATTACAGGTTTTATGCTGCCATAATATTCTGCGCTCAAATTATCTATACAATTATACTCTGGTGGTAAACGAACTACTTTAATATCGGTAATATTGTTAAGCGCAGTTTGTAAATTAACTTGATCCCAGTTCTTAGGGAACATTTTATTTAAGTGAATCCAATTATCTAGTAACTCATGTGCTTTTGCAGTATTATTCCAATACATTGTTGCTGAGATAAGTTCTTCATCTTTGAACCAATGCGCAGCAAAGTCACAATCCAATTCATCAAATAGTTTAGGGTACTGCTTTAATTCAGCATCAGCATCTAACCATACAATTGGTTGTGTTAGTTTTTGTTTTATGAAAACTGCTTTATAATGTGTATTAATTTCCCAGTTACCACTATCTGGACATTCTTCAATTGAGAATGAAATATCAGGCAGAAACTTAGTCAAAGATTTTTCTAAGTTTTCTGCCTCGAATTGATACAGCGCAGTATAATATGAAACTATTGTTACAGACATAATGTCATTCTAAATCTTATTTTATTATCTTGTTTTTTATAGATTGCTTTATAATTTTGTTTAGTCAAAGCAGAAACATACCACTCTGGAATTGGTCTATTTGTCCAAACAGCAAATGGTTGTTTATCATTGATGTAATAATTATGATACGCTTGAATAGAATTACCAATTACTTTATATTGCTCGGGCATGCACTGTGGCATTGGAGCAGCAATTGCTACTGGAATATTAGTTGGTGGAAAAGACAAAAATGGAATCAATTTTTCAGCAACATGATGTTTACCATAGCGGAAAGTATACTCTTTCATAAGATCTCGCCATAGATTATACAACCACCAGTAATTATCTAATGACTGGCGACACCAGATACCTGATGGGTGTTTCATATGAGATGCAATATACAAATTATCTTCACGATCATCATCTAATTTCCAACGCATTGCTTTGCGACCTGAAATAGACTTACCTTCATACTCATACCCATCGAGTAAACGATGAGCAGTAGAAAGAAGTTGTGCATATTCCAGAATCATCTTAACAACATGTTTGTCAAGATGTTGCTTTGCGCATTCTTTAGTATCTTCGTGAAGATAAAATATATTCATAATTTAAATTGAACCCTTGGAACATCTTCCCATGTGCCATGAATTTTAATATTACCATATTGGTCATGAGTGTTGCGTTTTACTTGTAAAGCAACTTTAGTAATTTTGTTACCTTCAACATGTTCAACTACCTGAAACTCATAACTGATTGGCTCGGGCATGGTAATAGATGGAGCAGATGGTGTTTGAACTATTGGTGCTGGTGGCACAGAACCAAAATATGTATTTGTTGTCAAAACTTGATTCATTGCGTAAGCATCCTAATTAAACCAAATGTGTCAATAGAAGTTAGCAAGATGTAGTTAGCCAACATGCCAAATGATTTCCTAGTATAACTAGCCCAAGCATACATGGCACAACCACTAATCCACACAGGATAAAGAGCCAGAAGAGGAGGATTTGGGACTGTAAGTGCCATGGTAATTGAGCACCCAATACTAACAGCCCAAGCCAACAACTCAACAGCAAACCGAATGCGATTAGAACGGTAATCATCTTTTATCCATTGTAAAGTAGGTGCAAAAATATCAAGCATAAGAACCCATCGAATCCCATCCAAATTTTAATGCGTGTAATCCGTTAATTCCACGAATTGTATCATGAATTTGTTGAATAGAATCAGAAGATTTTGTGTGCAGAATACCATGACCACCTTTAACATTAAAGGGATTGATACAACCAGTAGAATCATCAACTAAAATTGCTCTATCATGAGCAAAATTGGCTTTTTCTTGTTTTGCTCGAACAAAATTGGCTTTGTAAGGAATGTTATGTTTGTGTAACCAGTATAACTTCTGTGTTTTTGCTTCATGACCTTGCAATTCATCATAAGTACCCATTGAAGTCAAAATTTCAATGTTGATATCTTTAAGTTTAGCAACATAATCAAGCAAAACATGAGCATCATGCATAAATTCTAAGTCTTCAAAGATTTTATGCATAAAAACAGACTCACGAAACTTCTTTCGGTCTGCTTTATCGGGGTCAATAGCACGATATGCCTTGTCAAAGTTGCAAAGCACACCATCCATGTCTAAGTATAATGTAATCATAGTATTATTATACCTGACTTTTTGATTAAAGTCAAGTCTTTTTCACAAATTTTGTCAAATCAGGTGGTTTCCAGCCCTCTGGCTTCAGAATTTTACCATCTTCACGACGTTTTACCTTGCCAGTTGCACGATCTACCTTTGCCATATTGCTTCGGAGCACTTCATCCCATGCTTTTTGCACGTCAAAACCTTTCATATGGCAAAAACCCAGTGTTACCCAGATTAAATCCATGCATCCATCAAGCATTTCTACCTCATCACGATTCCAATGAGCATCAATAAACTCTTTGAATTCTTCTTCCATGAGAGATTTGTATAATGCAGCATTTTCAGGTGATGCTTTTTGGTCACATGCTTGTTGAAACATCAATACATCAAGTGGCATTCCCATTATTTGTTCCTTTCAGTGTCGAAGTAATAAGGAGATTTTGTTGACAGGACTTCTTTTGAGTCATACATTTCTTCTGGCGTATCCCATTCTTCAGTATGCCATTCTGGCTCTAGTTCAAAATCTGTATTAGTTTCTGCAAAGTCATCAACAAAATCAAGATTGCCACTAAAGACAAATCCTGCGCCTTTTAAGAACAGTTCAATCTCAGACAAAACATCAGGTAGAAAATCTACTTGAAATTCACGAGTGGTTGATGAACCACCAAACTCATCTTCAGCTATCAGGGTGTACTTCATTTTCAATTTCCTTTTTAGATAAAATGATGGAGCCATTTGTTTTAATAGTCCATGTTAATGTGTCGCCTTCTTTCCAACCAAGAGATGAAAGCATCTCATCAGAAAAGGGGAGCATTAAGTCCCCTGTTTCTGGATCTTCTTCAACTCTTACTGTCCAACTTGGTCTCATACTTCAACTACCTTTAATTCAAAACGATCTGCGCGATCCTCATAGTTGATGTAACCACGAGGATTACAAACAACACGACAACCTTTAATCATGTAGTCAAAGTCTTCATGAGTGTGACCATGAGTCCACAATTTAATTCCTGGACGATCCATAATAAACTTATCCAAACTAGAATTGTATGCACCATTCATCAGTGTATCATGCTTATAGCGAGGATGCTCAGAACCTTTGCTTGGAGCATGATGTGTACAAACAACAACAGTCTTCCATGGAGGAATATCGTTGTATGCATCTTCAATTACCTTTAGCATGGCTTTATGGTCAACCACTGCATCCTGTGGAGAAAGATATGCTTCACGAGTCTTAAATACTGCATGATACATTGGCTTACCTTCAGCATCTTTCTTATGATCACCATTTTTATCAAGTGTTGGTTCCTGAGTTCTGAAGTTGACCTCACGGAGACTGTTCTTACAGATTTGGAAATCATTCATACGACGAGAAACATGATTCATTGTCATCTCATCTTCACCATTCATGTCAGTCCAAAGAGTACCACCAATAAAGACATGGTCTTCATGTTCCCAGATCTCTTTATCGAGGAAATGAATATTATCACCACATTTCTTCATGGCATCTCTTAGATAACCTGCAGAAGTAGCAAAGTCGCCATGATAATGCTCGTGATTACCCATAAGATAAACCACATGAGGAAAGTTCCTAGAGCAAGCAGTAAAAAAATCAAGATAGCGATCAGTTTTAGCACTAGATAAAATACTATCGGTGACACAAAGGTCAACAGCAGTACAAATATCACCAGATAAAACAAGAACTTCAGCATTGTGGGTATTCTCTAATTCAAGTTGGCCAAATTCAAGGTGAACATCCGAGCAAATTGCGATTTTCATTGTAGGGTTCTTTCAGAATCAGTAGGTCTTTTCAAAATTGCTGCGTTCATAATCTTATTGAAATCATCATGACTCTCAAAATCTTGATTCATTCTTACTAAACGAGCAAGGATAACAGATGATAGATGTAGTGGATCGAATTCATATTCCACTATCAATTTACTTAAGATATCATCTATTTCTAATACAAGTTTATTCAGATCTGTTTTCATTGCGTTCCTTATAATATTTGTACATCCTTACGCAGTTAGCGAATTGGATGGGTTCATGCTCAAAGTTCGGTAATTTATCACCATAGTGTTCAAGTAACTCTTCATAAAATTTGATTGCTTCATCGTCTGTCATTTTTTAACGGATTATCTGGGTTGCGTGGGGTGGGTTTAACCAACATACAATACTCGCCAACATAAAATTTACAAGGATTACCAATGTAGTTATTCTTTGCAGAATTATCAATGTGAATATCTTTCATCTCAACTACTGTAAGATGAGTTGTACTGCAACCAGTAAGAAGTAGTGTTATTAAAAAGTATCTCATACAGATATTATACCCTATCCCTTAATTAAAGTCAAGTATTATATTCTCGGTTTACGTCAGTACGCCATTCTTGCATATACTCTTGCAACTCGTTGGCTTCATCTGGAGAACACTCATATTTCATCTCAAGATGTTTAATAATTACATCTGGGCTTTTTTGCAACAATTCATCTACCTGAGTATACGACCAAGCAATCATATGTTCATCGCTCATGTCATACCAACAAGCAAGGTGCTGATTTTCCTTGAGATCACCTGACATTGCAGAATCCCAAAAGACATACCAACTACCATTGCTCCACCTACTGTAACTCATCCTTAATCCTCTTGTTTTGTTTTGACCTTTCGGATTTCCAGAAAATACGCTTCCAATCCCTTAGATGCTTCCACCATTGAGGGGGACGAGCTAAATTCCCTTGCTTGACGTTCGCCATATAATTCTCCACCAAAGTCATTTAAAATTTTATCAATACGCTTTACTGTTTTAAAGTTGCGTGCATAATCCTCGGGGTGAAGCCAATAACCATCTGGATTATCTTCATCCTTTGGGTTTGCTTCCCACTGTGCGTTCTCACTCTTCAAATAATCACGATAATCCGTAAGGGTCAATCGTGTAATATTATTTGCTGTTTCCATGTCAAGTTCTAAACCAACCATTTTATTCTCCATAATTTAAAGTCATTGGATCCACATTCTCATCTAGAATCTCAATGGTGATACCGTTTTTAGCAGCTGTCTCAATCATATTATTAAGAACACTACCTCCATAAAAATTAGTGCCATAAGAATCTTCATGACACTCATAGACTGAGCCACTAGATCCCTCAAAGGAATATACGTATCCCTCTTTACTTACTCGGGTAATACCACTATTTAACTTCCACGAATCTGAACCAGCATATCCACCATACCAACAAGCAAATACCTTGTAGATGGATGGATGATCATTACCGTCAATTTTAACAATGACCCATTTATCGGGATTATACACACTCATCTGTTTCTCCTTCTTCCTTGGGTAAGGTTGCTTCCAATAAACGAATCAACTGAATTACCGCATCACGACCCATAGTCAGTGTAGTGGTAAAATCTGTTCCTACTTTAAGGATAGTATATCCTTCGATATCAACTCCAACTGAATACATAATTATCCTCCATAAACACCCCATCTCCTAATACAGAGAGTGATGATTAACCCTACAGTAAGTTCTACCGTAAATAACCCAAGTATCACCCATAAAACTATCATACTTCTTCCATTTCTTTAATTAGTAAGTGAGCGAATTGTTGACAGAATATGTTAAACCATAGAGTGTCAATAACTTCCTCGGGTGCTCCAGCCATGATAGCCAAGTTTTTCAGTTCGTCGTTCATATAGTTCCTACAAAGGTTTTTCACAAAAAATTTCTCGGGGATTTTTCAGACCGAAAGAGGTTTTACATACTGTAGGGTTTTCCGAGATAAAATCGGTCGGTCGTACATAGCGTCCTCTGGGAGAGACTCCCGTCCAACTCAATATAGATTTCATTTTACCCCTATCCCCTATGTACCACACTCAGCTGCACATCGTACTTGTGCTGCACCATCTTGTTGTCATAGTACCGAACAGTCGTAGCAAAGCCATCGCTGCTGCCCATACAATGTAAGCAATAAGAAAGAGCATCGTTCTGCATACTGAAATCACCAACACGACGCTGGCGAATAGCACTACGAGTAGTATAGAATGATACCCCATTAACAATAGCACGAATCTTATTCATTGATACCTCGATTCATAGCAGATACGCCACTATACATAATAGCAAGACCGATGACAGCAACCAGTGCTCCCAAAAGAACGCTACTAGTAGGATCATGCTCCATACCACCAACAGCACCAAACACAATGAAAAAGCCAACGAAAGCACGGATAGATCCTCTCATTATAGTGACACTCTTACAGGTGACCCCTCTATAGAATGACCCCCTCTAGGAAGACCAGTCAAATTTGATTCCATCATTTCAGAGAGGATAAATTTAGCAATGTTAATATTCTTGCGAGCCTGATCGGTTGCTTGATCGTGACCAAAAGTCATCAGTTCTTGGGCATCAGAGAGAACCCCCATAGCCACCATTTCCAAACCACTCAAACGAGCAGTGATTGACCCCATATATTCTTCACGGATATCGGCTTCAGTCATACCGTAGCAGTTCTTCTCAAATTCAGTCATTTTTACGTCCTTTTCAATTATCATACAGTAAGTATACCGTAAATCGGAATGAAAGTAAAGGGATATTTGATTAACCCTACAGGATAGTAGGGATTACGCTACGAGGGTCTTAGTAGGAGATGACCCCTATTACTACAGGGTTATTAGGGAATATCAAACCCGACATGGTTTATTATACTCAGGTATCTGCTGCAAGACAAATTTATTTGATCCGAATCTTGCAGTTAATCCGCTTCGGTCCATAGGTCACCATCCGATATAAACTGATTCAATCCAATAGGCGATTCCGTCATTGGTGGTATTGGTATATCAGGAATAATCTTGGCGATCTGTTTTTCTTTATATTCAGGATCGTCAATCATCTTTTGCTTCAGCGCATTTGATACTTTCGCTTTATAGGTAGCAGTAAAGACACGGGAATTACCGCATGCTCGAGAACAATACTTACCTTGCTTGGCGAATTTAATACCGCACGTGGGGCAGTTCTTCTCGGGATATATTCGTGTGCGTTTAGTTGGCATGGCGATTGTGGAAAGACAAGGGTATCAAGAGGAACAGATATTTAGTCCCGCTGCGATGATACCGATTCAATACCTAAAATGATGTATCTTCATACGCAATCTCCCATATCCTTATAATGATAATTACGTTTCTTGGTGAATTCCTCAGCCGATTCTAGCGATGATACCTTATATCCTTTGTCTGACATAATCTCTGCCCCAGCAAGAAGATCTTCCAATTGTTCATTGCCGACTCTGGCTAGATCATCAGCAATCTTTCTTATGGCTAGATTAGTCTTGAAGTCTGGCTGTTGTCTTGCAAGTTGGTGTAATTCTATAATCAGATCGGATATGCTTTTCTTTACCATGAGGATTCGTCCACTATATGTTTTGTTAAAGTAACTGAGTCACCATTGATTACAGTACCAATTGATGCGTCAATAATAGATCCAATCCCCGAGGAAGAATCACAAGTAATAGTAACGTACTCAACCTCAGGATATTTCTTAATAAACTGTAGGATGGTTTCTACGTCATCGCGATGAAGGGATATTTTATTCATTTAGTTGAGCCACCATATACTTGGGCTTCAAGATAAGCGATGCGTTGTTGGGCGATTGCTAGATCGATCTCGGCTTTCTTTAGTGCTTCAATCAGTTCTAGAAATGCTTTGGTTTCTTGTTGTTGTAGGGTATCAGTCATAGTTGTTCCATTCGAATTTTCATATTCTTCATTACATTAAACATCATGTCCATAGAAGAATTTATATCAACTGGCTTTCGCTCGGCACAGAATGATTCGGACTTGAGGGTTGCTTGAACCTTAGTACATTCTACCATTGAGGTAAACTGATGGGCTTCCACTGGACCATTTGCGGTCAGGATTATAAGAGCAAAGATCGCATTCATATCATTTCCTATAAATGTCAAAGGAATGAGCGTCACGCTTACGAGTGGAGCAACGCATTGAGTCATATCTAGGACCACGGAATATATATCGAATTCCCGTGATGTTCTTACGAAAATGGGCTTGGACTTCTTTCAGTTGGTCGATCGGGATACCTTTGTATAGGGGTAAACCTTTTGATTGATATTGTTCTAAATTCATAGCAACTCCCTTGTTAAGATAGTATAGTAAGCACCCATCGGCTCGATCTCAGCATCAAGATCATCATCGGCAACTTCGTCCTCTGGGATATCGTACGCTTCACGAATGATTGCAAACTTTTCTTTCATGGCATCAAACCCATTACGATAAACACCAAGGACTGAAGTACCATCTTCGTTTTCCTCAGTCAAAACAAAAACTATTTCTACCATACTCATACTTCTTCCTCCATTAATCCCATTACTTCATAAACACGGTAAACAGCTTCTTGGCTTTTGCCACCGATATTCCACTCGGTTTTATGCATTGGCGTCTCACCGTATTTCCAATCGTAGATCGTGGCAACAGTGCCATCTTCAAATTCTAGCGTCCACTCAACAGTAGTTTTGTCACCACCTTTGTTTGGCTCACCGAACTTTTCTACCAACTCAGCGTAGGTAGTAACGATATGTCCTTGAAGCGACGTACCATTAACAATAGCATCTTTAGTGAATTTCATTCTTCTTCTCCGTAATATCCATAATCTTCGTCAGTGCCGAACCCAGCACTTGCCATTGCTGAATCAAAGTCACCATCCATTGACTCATCGTAATGCGAGTCATCAGCAGTTTGCGCATCAACGATATCGTAAACCATTTGCATGGGAATATCAAGCAACGTAGATATACGTGCAGGAGTTAATCCCTCATCCAACATATTACGAATTTCTAAATCTAAATCAGCCATTCTACTCATTTCGATAACCTCTTTCTCAATAGATAACCAAGAGTGGGTTTCAAACCTAATCTCTTACGTAGTAAATCATTTAGTGTTTTCTTCATAGTTCCTCCTTTGTTCTTGTTCATATTAAGCAGTCAACATGTAAGTAGCGAGATCTTTGTAGTCAGTAGGGTTAGAAGCACGAACCTTAGACACAGCGATCAGGGTACGCAAAGAGATTTCTTTGCAGTCATCTTTGATCGCACGGATCAAAGCAAGCGCATCGGCTTTCACTGACTTATCGTACTCAGGGAGGAATTCCTCAGACTTAGAGATATGTTCCATGCGGTCAATCTTTTGATTAGTAGTCATAGACAAGTCAATCATCATAGAGCGACTACGGATCGCTTGGTCGATTTTATCTTGGCTCATGTTAGAAATAAAGATAACACGACCTTCAAAGTTGAATGACTTTGGCAGATCGTCGTCACGCATATCAGCATTCCAACTAATGATACGCTTACCGTAGGAATCCAACGCACCTTTGAGAATGTTCAAAGCAACTGGATCTTTAAGAACAGCATCGCAGTCATCGAACACGATGATAGACTTATTGTTTTCGAACAGGGTACGATATAAACCCTTTGCAGTAGAATAACCCTTAACGAACGTAAAACACTTGCGAGTGTTAATCACAGAACCGACTTCAAAGTCAGCGAGGTCAGAGATATCTTTGTAGCCATGGGCTTCCAAAGTCTTAGTAACGGTATAAGTCTTACCGAGACCACCTTCACCAGTCACAACAGCGGAGGGCTGAACACCAGATGCAACCATAGTCACGAGTTTCTCAACGAAACCGAAACGAGTGTTAATATCGAAACGCTCAGACTTCTCTTCGAATGCTTTCTGGGCATCAGCGATAGTGCCAGACATTTCAGCCATACGAGCCTTAACAGCCGATTCGTACTTAGAACGAACCACAACTTTACCATCAACAGTACCGACAAACTTACCAGAAGCAGAGTCAAAGGAGATCAGAGTTTTCATAATATTTTCCATTTCAATCAATTTATACATATAGTTTACAGCAAATCGGAATAAAAGTAAAGCGATTTTTTGCATTCCCCTACAGTTTGTAGGGTTATCGTTACTTTTAGATCCTTTTCAACTTTCATACCACTATTCTACCCAGTTTCTACATGAAAGTAAAGCGAAATTTGACTCTAAAATACCCTTCTAAATCAATAACTTACGTGCTCCAAAATGCGAAAAACCCTACTAAAATGTAGGGTTATCTGTTAAATGACGATAAACTGGAGGGAAATTAAGTCTGTTTTCTCGCTATAATCTCGAACGCTTCGTCCTCGGCTCGGGCATCGTCAAGGATTCTCGGCTCTGGTTTCTCTTTTGTCCAATCCATCGCTTCAGCTTCGGAGCCGAAGAAAGGGCTTACCATTTGGTTGTTCTCGTTCTTCCAAAAGTAGGTATACGTTTGCATACCAGCGTCACGATATTTAACTAGATCCAGCTTCATTTGGTTTTCTCCGTTTACCTTTCAGATGCTTTAAAAACAAAATTTATAACAAATCGTTCGTTATGAACTTTTGGATTAGATGATGCATGATACCTATTTGATTCAAAAATTACTGCTCTATTCTTTTTTGGTGTAATTCTTTTTGCGATGGTAAGTTTATCTGGAAGTTTACCATCTTCATAAAATTCATTAAACAAATAGGTGTCACCATCACTATCGTTTAGGTAATAAATCAAAGAATAATGTTCATTAATTTCATCTTGATGTGGAATATTATAATGGTTCTCTGGAAATTCTTTATTGCTCAACAGAAGATTAAATTTTATCCTATTGACACCTTCAAAATATAATTCTGAAACGGCATCCTCAACTGAATATATCAATGGTTTAATAAAATTAAAATACCATTCATACTGAGTTCTACACTGTGGAGCTACTATTAAAGAAGAAAGTTGTCCGCAATCATAAGTATTTTCATCTTGATATATTAAGTCTGTTGGGTCTGTTTTTTCTACTGTTTTTGAAACATATGAATATTGTATAACTTCTTTGGCATCTTGCAATAATTGTTGATGGTATCTTGGTGTCAGTAAATTATCAATAACTTTGATCATAATTTTATAAAGACCTCTTTGTTAATCATTGATCCAATATCATACATTTCCTTTGTTATGATATCAAACGCCAAACTGATTCTTGGTTCTTGACTTAAATTCTGATCAGTCCAATGAATCATCCATGAGGGGAATAAAGTTGTCATTCCGACTTCATTTCGCAATGAGAAAAACCTTTTGTCCAAAATTGGGTGTTGATAGTAGGTATTAGTATCATTTACTTGAATCGATACGTGACCAGAAACATATGCATATTCCTGTAATCCTCTACTTCCATCTTGAGCATGGTGATGTTTCTCTATTTTCCTACCATCGTTCCTTATAATATTAATCCAGCACATTACATAAACTTCTTTTTCGTTTACTCCGAGTTCAGAAACATAATTTTTATACTGCTGATGTATATAATTTTTTACTTCAGAAAGTTTTGGGTACTTGTTTTCAAAATTTAAAAAGTTATAATCATATGCTCGGTTTGTTATCCAATCATATGAAGCCTCAGCAGGATATGGTTTAAAGTTTTCTAGAATGTATGTTTCTTCTTTGATTGCGATTTCTTTTACAAGTTCAACCAAATCTTCACGCAGTCTTGCTTCGTATAGTTTAATATCAAACTCAGGAAGAAATGGAGATTTGCTTCCGAAATGCGCATTTAATAACATTATCTACCTCTTCCAGCTGCTCTCTTTACTGGTCTATTTGCAATATTGTTTACTGCTCCCTTTACCAACTTGGTTGCTTCTGACTTAGATAAACCTTTTGCTTGTAAAGTTTTCTTTGCTTTCTTCTTTGCTCGCTTTAGAAGTTTCTCTGCGTGATATTTCTCTGCAAATGCTGATGGTTGTTTAATTTCTTCTGTCATTTTATCTCCTAGTTAAATACAAAATTCAAAACAAACCGAGCATCTGTTATTGCTGGATTTGCTGACGCATGAAGAACAGTTGAATCAAATAAAACTCCACTGTTCTTTTTTGGTGTAACTCTATTTGAGACACTCATATCTTCATTAAAAAAGAAAGTATCACCATCACTATCATTTAAGTAGTAGACGAATGAATGCCTACCTGGATCTCTGTGTGGTGTATTATATTGATTCTTACCAATATTTTGTTTTAATAAAAGATTAAATTTAAGTCTATTAATATTTTGTATTTCAACATAAGAATTTATCTTTAATACAATTGGCAGAATCATCTCAATATATCTATCGTTTACATAGTCTGGTTTCTCATCAATGATAACTGGGCTTGTAAATTGTCCAACATCAAACTCTAATGGATCATTAGCGACACTCGTGTTCTCATTACTTGTATTCACATTATAGTGATATCGTATAGCATTTTTTGCAATATTGTATAAAATATCAAAAGAATTCTGACTAAGAACATTATTAATTATTTGTATCATCTTAGCGTCACAAAAAAATATTGATTTAGTCTTTTGGGCATTTTCTGTGTCATCTTTGCTCCATGCAAAGATCCTCCACGCCAAGATACCATTCTGTTATATACATTTTTTACTTCACAAGTAATATCAAAATTTTCATGATATTCTTTATGTAAGATTTCATATTCTTGAAGAGTTATTTTACCTGCTTCATATTGTTCTCTTGGTAAAGTATAATCATTAATTGTGCGATCAATTAATTCTTGACGTGTCCAATTTCTATCTTTCTTCAATGAACCAATCTGAACACCAGTTTCTGGATCAGGATCTGGCGTCATGAATATCTGACCACATACTATTAATTTATACTCTTCAACTAACATCCTACATGCGTCAGGATTTTTACCATCAATATGCATCCAACCATAATTAAAAATATCAATTGGATTAAACGTGTGCTCCATAAAGAATGTAGTCATCCAAACATTATTTGGGTTTATTCCATGTATTTGATAGATAGCATCACAGAATCCAGAATACATTTCTGGAGAAATTTCCTGTAAACCTATGCTTCTATTACCAGTACCACATCCAAATATTGGGTATTCTCCATTGAGAAGTTTTATAACTGATTTGGGGTCATTGTAGAAATTATCTAAAACTTTTAAATCAGTTATCATATTGGTATCCAATGATTATGCGTTTGCCACATATTTCGTTCAAATAGAATATCAGCTGATGTGATATCAAATGCAATAGTTATTCTTGGATAAGTTTCTTCCCATTCTGATGATTTATGTAAATCTCCATTTGTTGGTCCAATAACAAGTAGATTATTTTCACTATTTACAACTGTTTCATGAGATTTATTTGGCAATTTATATGTAGTAAATGAATTTGGTTCAACATCAACACAATAAAATCCATGCCAAGAATGCATTTCTGGTGCACCATGATGGTGCCAGTCTATATAATCCCCTTTGTTATAAAAATTGAGCCAGCATTGAATATAATAATTTTTTTCTTTATTCCAATTTGAATGATTCAATGCTGCATAAAATGTTTCTTTTATAGAATAATACAATTCATGATTTCCAGGAATAGGATATAAAAGATAATTATATTTGTTGAATAATTTAGTGCTTAAAGTTGACTGTCCATTATAACCAGATTTATCTGGAACAAAATTTGTTCTAATAAACTCATACATATTATGTGCTGATATTTTTTGAACAGTAAGGTCTAAATTTAATTTTCTAGTATATATCGAATTATCTATTAAGTTTAATTTAATTTCGCTCATATCACCTCAATTATTGGAGCAGGATATCGGATTCGAACCGATGACATTTTCGTTGGCAACGAAACATTCTACCACTGAATTAATCCTGCGTCAAAGTATTTATGCTGCCATATATGATTTATAACGATCTGCTGCATATGATGCAGCAAATGCTTTTGGCTTTACCATTGGAACTACGTTGCACATACCTTTAATGTAACCAGTTGCTTCATTGATAACGCATGACGAACCATGCGCTTCATTTGGATTAATGTCTAGATGAACTTGAACTTCACGATCTTCTAACACATCATGTAATTTTAAATACAACTCGGCAATCTTATAAACTTCATTCATAAGACGCATGCGTGGCTTGTCTCGTTTCTGATCCCAGTCACGTTCACGTTGTACTTCACCAAAGATTTTACAGCCATTGTTTCCATTGATATGAACAACAACAACCATAATGTAATCTGCGTACCAATCTTTTCCTATTAGAAATCGTTCAGAGTCACCACCAATATAAACTTTGGTCTCAGGTGTCTGTGCCATGATGAATTCTCTAACTTCATCAATGTTGATCGCTTTACGCATAACTACCTTCTTTCTTTGTTATACAAATCTAAACACTAATGTAAATCGTTCTCCATTTGTAACTTTCTCAACAAAGTGAATATATTCTTCTCCTGCTGGAGTAATAATCATTGTTCCTATTGTTGGAACAAATATGCATCCTTGATTTGGATAAACAAGATTACCACCTTCAAAATTATTATTCAAAAATACAATACCAGTATGTGTCCAAGGTTTAATTCTAGTGACAATATTGTTTTGTATAACACAATTATCTGCGTGTGGAGGATTATAAGATCCTACTGGATAATATGCAATAGAAACTGATTCTGTTGAGTGTGGGACCCAATTTGATATTGATTTTACTATTGGATGATCAGTACATTTTACTTTTTTACATCCATAGTTTTCTTTAATATCAACAAAATATGTCATATCTTTCGCATTCTCTATTGGATTTATATCAGACATTAATTTATCAATGTCGTTTTTAGAGATACTGTTTGGATATATTTCTATTTTCATATTGTTTTCTTTAACATTATGGAGCAGAGTGAGAGAATCGAACTCTCAACGGAAGATTGGAAATCTACAGTTTTACCATTAAACTAACCCTGCATGGCATCCCGATAGGGACTCGAACCCCAACCAACAGTTTTGGAGACTGCTATGCTGCCATTACACCATCGAGATACATTGGTGCCCTTGGACGGATTCGAACCGCCCACCTACTGATTACTAATCAGTTGCTCTACCAAATGAGCTACAAGGGCAAAACTTAATACAATTTCTTTTTCATTTGTGAAAGAGATAACTTCTTCAACCATCTCTTTCTTGCTGCATTCTTTGCCACTTTTCTTTTTGTGGATGGCTTCACATATTCTTGACGATCACGAACTTCTTTAATCAATCCAGCATTTTCTACTTTGCGTTTGAATGCACGTAAAGAACTTTCAAACTTACCATCTTCTATTTCTACACGTGAACCTGATAAATTATTTCTTGATTTTTTTTTTATCATACTTCCAGTGAAACATCTCCTTGTTATTAATCAAATGGTGGTGATGAGTGGAATCGAGCCACTAACCTACTCCGTATGAAGGAGTTGCACTACCGTTGTGCTACATCACCGAAATTTGGTGCCCCAAGCGAGACTCGAACTCGCAAAATTTGGCTTCTAAGACCAACACGTATACCAATTCCGTCATCGGGGCATTGCTTTCTTTACGTCGTGGTAATTATAGAGCATCAGAAATTTGGTC
>Ga0214921_10002830_pt1 | contig 27454 bp, 20 predicted proteins | sample LL1505_MetaG_FD_177992 | JGI IMG/M metagenome (GOLD analysis project Ga0214921, IMG submission 177992) | Freshwater microbial communities from Lake Lanier, Atlanta, Georgia, United States - LL-1505 | ecosystem: Environmental > Aquatic > Freshwater > Lake | place: USA: Georgia | collected... | reverse complement strand
AGGCGACTCAGCCTCTCGGCCTTCAACATCGTGCCGCACCTCGAACACCCGCAACGTCGCGCACTCGTCACCTTCCGGTGACGGCCATCGTCATGCGGCCGCGAACCGCGGGCGCGAAGTCAGCCAGACGATCGGCAAAATCACGAGCGGCAGCACGCACAGAAATACGTGCTGGTTCGAATACGACAGCACCAAAGATTCGCGGCGCAATTCGTTGATGAACCACGCGAGGGTCGCACCATCGGCCAGCTGCGGCGTGAAATGCGCGGCTTCGAGCAAGCGTTGCACGTTGAAACTCGCATCGTGCGTCACGCGACTGACGAGCACGGCGATGCCGATGCTGCTGCCCAAGTTGCGCGCGAGCGTCAGCAACGCCGCCGCCTCGGTACGCAGCCGCGGATCGAGCGTCGCGAAGCCGAGCGTGTTGAGCGGCACGAACACGAAGCCGAGACCCACGCCTTGCCACATCAGCCAACCGGTCAGCCATGCCGCCGGTGCATCCGATGGCGCGAACGACAAGGCGAACAAGCCCGATGACAACAGCACGCAGCCGACGCTGAAGATCAGCCGCGGGTCGACTTTTCCGCCGACGCGACCCACCAGCATCATGCCGAACATCAAACCGACCCCGCGCGGCGCCAGCAGCAACCCGGCACTGACGACCGAGTAGCCCTGCACTTCCTGCAAAAACTGCGGCAGCAACACCATGCCGCCCATGAACGGCCAACCGACCAGCAGCGACATGCCGATCGAAATCATCAAATTGCGATTGGCGCCGAGCACCGGCGTGAACAAAGGGGTGCGCGTCGTGCGCACGTGCACCGCGAACATCCAGGCCGCGATCAAGCCGACGGCCACTTCGATGACGATCTCGGCCGATTCGAACCAATCGAGTTGCTGACCGCGATCGAGCGCGAGCTGCAACGGCACGATGGTGAGCGCGAGCAACACGAACCCCAGGCGATCGAAGGGTCGCGGCGCCGGATCCGCATTGCCGCGCAGCGTCAGAGAAAGGCCGATGAGCGCGATCACCACGAACGGCAAGTTGATGTAGAACACCGCTCGCCAGCCGAATTCCTCGGTCAACCAACCACCGACCGACGGCCCGAGTATGGGACCGACCATGACGCCCATGCCGAGCAACGCAAAAGCGCGACTGAGATGCTGCGGCGGATAGACCGATTGCAGCGCCGTCTGTCCGAGCGGCAACAGCCCGGCACCGAACATGCCTTGCAAAAAACGCGCGAGCACCAGCGACTCGACGTTGGGCGCGAGTCCGCAGAGCACCGAAGAAATGCCGAAGCCGAGTACCGCGATCATGAACGATCGTCGCAATCCGAGTCGCGCCTCGACGGCCGCGAGCGCCGGCAGCGCACTCGCACTCGCGATCAGATAGGACGTGAGCACCCACGCCGCCTGCTCGCGCGTTGCGGCGAGATTGCCTTGCAACACGGGCAACGCGACGTTGGCGACGGTCATGTCGATGGCGTACAGCAAAATCGCCATCATCGTGCTCAAAGTGAGCACGAGGCGGCGCGTCCGCTCCGCCGCGGAGCCCGACTCGAACGTCGCCACCGCTGTCGTCACGTTCAAAGCCCGGCGACGAATCGCGTCCAGCGCGTGCCGCTTTGCGGGTCGACGCTCACCAGAGCGCTCATGCCCGCTCGCAACGGCAAGTCTTTGGGACCGCCGTCGATCGCGATGCGCACCGGCACGCGCTGCACGATCTTCACCCAGTTGCCCGAGGCGTTCTGTGCCGGGAGCACCGCGAATTCCGAACCACTGGCCGGACTGATAGTGTCGACGTGGCCCTGCCACTCCTGCCCCGGAAAAGCATCGATGCGCACGGTCGCACGCAGCCCCTGTCGCAGCATGCCGACCTGGGTCTCCTTGAAGTTGGCTTCGACCCAAAGATCATCGGCACGCACCAAGGTCAGCAAGGCGACGCCGCGGCGCGCCAAAGTACCAGGCTGTGGCACTTTGGCCACCCGACCCGCCACCGGCGCGACGATGCCCGCATGCTGCAAGCGGAGTTTCGCGGCATCGAGTGCCGCCTGCGCATCACGCATGCGCGGATTTTTCTCGACGTGACCCTGCAGCACTTCGCCGAGGCGTACTTTGAGTTCGAGGATCGCCTGCTCCACCACGGCGCGCTGCGCACGCGCTTGCGTCACGTCGTGTTCGGCGGCGTCGTACTTCGCGGTGGAGGTCAGTTTCGATGCCAGCAGTTCACGCTGCCGCTGCAACTCGCGCTCGAGGTAGCGCAATTGATCGTCGGACACCTTCAGCATGCCCTGACGCATTTCGTACTGGCGAAACGTCGCGGCGAACTCGGCGCGCAGACTCTCGAGTTGCGCAGCGGCGCGCTCCACGTCGAGTTCGAGCGCCGCGCGATCGAGCTTCACCAGCAACTGTCCCGCCGCGACCGACGCGTTCTCGGCCACCAGCACCTCTTGCACCGTTCCTTCGACTTCCGGATAGATGGTGACGATGTCTGATTTCAGATAAGCGTTGTCGGTCTCAAGCAGACGACCGCCGAGACCCCAGACGAACAGGCCGACGACGATCGCCACGAGCGGCACGCCCCACAGCAATACTGCACGGGTACGCGATGGGCGCACGGGTTCGTTCGGCGGGGAGGACGCTGGGTTCATTTGGACTCCGATTGCTGAATTCTTTGGATGCCGGCGATGAAGGACTTCAGACCGTTGCGCAAGGCGTTGGTCTCGGCGGTGCGCAACTCGCCGCAGGCTTCGCTGATGATCTCGTCGAGGATGATCCAGATCGAATCGACCACCCGCTCGCCGGCGGGCGTGAGATACAGGCAGTGCGCCCGTCGATCACGCGGGTCGATCTCGCGACGCAACAGACCGCGCGCCTCGAGATCGTCGATGACGCGCACCATCGACATGGGCTGCACTTCGAGTGCATCGGCGAGCGCACGCAAACTGGAGCCCGCGCGGGCCGACAGGAACGCCAGGCCGCGGGCGGTCGCCGGCGTCAGCTCCAGGGCCGCCACGCGCCGCGTGAACTCGTGTCGCAGACGCTTTTGGGCGTCGTGGATGAGAAACGCGAGATGTTCGCCGCGAGCAAGCTGACTCATGGGCGAATAATAGCAAGCATTGCTTATTAACTGCAATGCTTACATTTTTGTCATGCGGCGGCGGAGACGCCCTCGAGCCGATCTTCGAGGTCGGCATACAGACCCTGCAGACGCGCCAAGGTCGCCTCGTCCGCCTGCCACATGCCGCGTCCATTCGCCTCGATGAGTCGACTCACGGCGTTGCGGGCGGCCGCGGGATTCGCCTCCTCGAGGCGCCGACGCATCACGTCGTCGAGCACGAACGTTTCGGCGGCGTCTTTGAACACCCACTCGTCCACCGACCCCAAGCTGCCCCAACCGACGAGATGCGTGAAACGATTGCCGATTTCGGCGGCACCGGCATGACCGTGGGCGAGCATGCCCTCGTACCATTTCGGGTTCAAAAGTTTCGTGCGCGCCTCGACGCGCAGCAGATCAGCCGCGCCGTCGAGTCGCACCTGCCCCGTATAACTCTCGGCGTAACTCAACGCGACCGACTCACCCTTGCGCTGCGTCGCGGCCAACTGCATCACGCCGCTGTGCCCGTAGTAATGGCTCATGTCGGTGAGACCGTATTCCACCGAGTCGATCGCCTGGAACACGTGATCCACCGTGCCGAGCAAGGCACGCAGCGCCTCCGGCGCCGCGGCACCGTTGCGCGCACCGCCGGCGGTGTAGCCGTTGCGATGCTGATAGAGATCGGCCAACTGTCCGGCATCTTCCCACTGACTTTCTTCGACGACTTCGTCGACGCCGGTGCCGTAGAGCCCGGGCGCCTGGGTGAACACGCGCGCGGTGGCTTCTTCGAGCGTGCGACCCGCGGCGAGCATTGCATCGGCATTCGCCCGCAGATAGTTGTCGGCATGCGACTCGTCTGCGGTTGCCGCGCGCCGGAACAAATCGTCGAGCAGATCGAGCGTCATCTGGAACGTGTCGCGGAAGATCGACGAGACGTCGAGCAACACGTCGATGCGTGGCCGACCGAGCGTCGCGAGCGGCACAAGTTCGTAGCGGTAGATCTTGCCTTGGCCGTCACGCACCGGCTCGGCGCCGACGAGACCCAGCACCACGCCGAGTCCCTCGCCTTCACTTTTGATGGTGTCCATCGCCCACAAGGCCTGCGCCACCGTGCGCGGCCACTCCCCACCATGTTCGGTGCGGTGCTTGGCGAGCAACAACTCGGCCATGTGACGTCCGCGCTCGAGCGCCACGTCGGTCGGCAATCGCCACGGATCGATCCCGTGGATGTTGCGACCCGAGGGCAATGCGGCAGCACCGGAGCGCACCGGATCGGCGCCGTACGCGGGTCGCACATAGCCACCATCCAAAGCATGCATCACCGCATCGAGCTCTTCGCCGCAGCGACCGAGACCGATCACGATGCCGCGCCCCTCTGCCACATAGGCCGGCAGTTCCGCCGGGGGCGCCACGTCGATCAGCGAAGACCACACGCGCAACGGATCTTCGCGACCCATCACCGATCGATCGATCAAGGCATCACGCAACAACGCATGTCGCTCAGCAGCGATACCCTGGGCCGACATCGAACGCGCGAGACCCGGCAGACCGTTGCGCGGCACGTCCATCGCCGCTTCGACCAGAGCCCGTGCGCGCTGTCGTTCGGGCGGTACGCCGAAAACGTGCAGACCATCGAGGATCAGCCGGTTCTCGAGCCGCGCCAGATGCTGCGCGAGACGCTCGCGATACGTGGCAAGCGGCTCGTCGGCGAGTTTCGGCAACTCGGGCAAGGCGCCGGTCAGATCGTCGCGGTCGTCATCGAGGCGCGCGCGCAGCTGCGCGAGCTGCTTGTAAAGCCCCGCGCGCGCATACGGCGGCACGGCGTGACTGACGATCGTCGCGTAACTGCGTCGTCGCGCGATCGCCGCCTCGGCCGGATTGTTGAGCGGATAAAGATAGAGATGCGGCACGCCGCCCATCAACACGTCGGGCCAGCAATCCGCCGTCAACGCGCCTTGCAAACCCGGCATCCACTCGACCGTGCCGTGCATGCCGACGTGGATGATCGCGTCGGCTTTCCAACCCTGACGCAGATGCGCGTAGAACGCGGCGTATTGGTGATGCGGCGCGAAGCTGCGCTCGAAAAGCAACTTCATCGGATCGCCCGGCGTACCCATTTGCGGCTGCAGACCGATCATGACGTTGCCGTATTCGACGGTGTCGAGTCGAATGGCCTCGCGCGATGCGGCGGCGATATCGCCGGGCGCCTGCCCCCACTGTCGTTCGATGCGATCGGCCGCACGGGTCGGCAAGAATCGGCGGTAATCGGCCACGGAGAACGCGACGCCGTCCTGCCCCGAGGCGAGGGTCGCCAAACGACGCGTGAGTTCCGCCGACTCGAGCGGCGCGCGACCGATCGAATATCCGTCGTCGCGCAGGCGACGCAGCAGACCGGTCACCGAAGCCGGCACATCGAGCAACGCAGCGGTACCCGCTTTACCCAAGCCCGCGGGAAAATCGTAGAGCACGATCGCGATGCGACGCTCGGCCGCCGGTTTGCGACGCAGGCGTATCCAACCTTCGACCTGATCGATCGCGCGGGCGATGCGGTCCGGTACCGCCGTCAACTCGCCGTCTTTGATGGCGCCGAGTCCGATGGTGCTCGATACGCCATCCATCTCGGGCAAGTCGTACATCACGACGCTTTGCATGGCGTGTACGCCGCGCGCATGCCATTCGTGTTCTTCCTGCATCAACAACGGTTGCGCGACGACGTAGGGCACGTCGAGTTTGGCGAGCAGATCGGCCGCCGTTTCGTGGTAGTGACCCGGCTTGGTCGACGAAGCGGGACCGCCGACGATCGAGAACCCCATGGTCGAGACGAAGGCGTCGATGGGCTGCTCGGCGAGCCACTCCCGCACGGCCACGTGCGCCTCGATTCCGGAGACGAACACGGGCAGCACGGCCATGCCGCGCGCTTCGATACCGTCGATGAGTTCACGCAAATATGCGAGGCGCTGCACGACGTGCTTGCGCATGCCGAGTACCGCAACCAAAGGCTGCCCTTTGGTGTAACGGCCCGTCTTGCGCGCCCATTTCAGATACGCGGACGGGTCGGCAAAGAATTCGCCGCTGCGCGAATCCCAGCAACCCATGGTCGGAATCACGGCAACCGGCGCGACCTGCTGCGCAATCCCGAGCGTGTCGCGCAGAATCAACTTCACCATCTGGGTGATGTTGGCGGCATCCGGCTGGTTCCAATACAAGTTCACGCCCAGCCAGGTGCGAAAGCCCGCCAACTTCTGCGGAATCAGCGGCAGCATCTTGACCGCCACCTTGACGAGTTTGGTGTAGGCGTAGAGCGCATCCTCGTCGCGACCGCGGGTGACGAGCCGCATCAACAGTTTGATTGCCTTCGGCGCCTCGCCTTTCTTTTCTTTGAAGCGGTGCTCCCCGACTTTGGTGAGTGCCATCACCTCGGGCATGCTCTCGTAGGCGAAGACCGCTGCGGCGCGCGTGTCGACGAGCTTGGCGGCAAGCCAATCCGCCTGGGCGCGCATATTGATCAAACTGAGGAACACGACATCGGAGCCCGCGAGCGCGGCAGCGAGCTCGGGATCGTCACGGTCGATGTGCGCGTCGTTGAAGATGCGCAACCGGACCTCGGCGCCCTCGGCGGCGAGCCGTCGCTCGACCTCGCCCCAAACGCCGGCATTGAAGCGCTCGATCCCCACCACGAAAGTCAGCGTCGTCATGCAAATCCCCTTCCCGCGCCAATGGATACGGGAGTAATTCCGGGTTGACAGTTAGCCGCGTCTTGATATGTTGACACATGGTACGCAGGGTGTGAGCGGTACCGCAACACGACGCTTTCGCAGCACGGAACTTGCCTCGAAAGTCGCTGACAGGAGCCCGGTTCCTTGCCCAATTTTCCGTTCACGGCCATCGTCGGCCAGGAAGACCTCAAGACCTCCGTACTGCTTGCCGTCATCGACCCCGCCATCGGTGGCGTGCTGGTCACCGGCCACCGCGGCACCGCCAAGAGCACTGCCGTTCGCGCGCTCGCGGAACTGCTGCCCGAGATGAAGGTGGTCGCCGGTTGCCCCTACAACTGCGACCCCGTACGACCGGCCGCCGAGTGCCCGCACTGCAGCACCGGCAAACCTCGCAAGGCGCGCACGCGCAGCGTACCGGTGATCGACCTGCCGCTCGGCGCCACCGAAGATCGCGTGGTGGGCTCGGTCGACATCGAACGCGCGCTCGTCGACGGCGTGCAAGCGTTCTCGCCCGGCCTGCTCGCGAGCGCGAATCGCGGCTTCCTCTACATCGACGAAGTGAATCTGCTCGAAGACCATCTCGTCGATCTGTTGCTCGACGTCGCCGCGAGCGGCGTGAACGTGGTCGAACGCGAAGGCTTGAGCGTGCGCCACCCGGCGCGCTTCGTGCTCGTCGGGTCCGGCAACCCCGAAGAAGGTGATCTGCGTCCGCAGCTGCTCGATCGTTTCGGTCTGCACGCGCGCATCCGCACGCTGCACGACGTCGATGCGCGCGTCGAGATCGTGCGTCGCCGCCTCGCCTTCGAAAGCGATCCGGTCGCGTTCGCCGCACAATACGCACGCGAGCAAGGGAAGTTGCGCAAGCGTCTGGCCACGGCGATCGCGCGACGCGAACAAGTCGCGCTCGGTGACGATGCGTTGCAACTGGCGGCGCAGCTCTGCGATCGACTCGGGATCGACGGCCATCGCGGCGAACTCGCACTCTCGCGCGCAGCAGTGGCGCTCGCCGCATACGACGGCGTCAAAAAAGCGACTGCCGCCCAGGTGGCCGCCGTTGCACCGCTCGCGCTCGCGCATCGCCTGCGCAAAGATCCGCTCGAGCCGGCGGCCGACGACGAACGCGTCAAACGCGTACTCGCCGAAGCACTCGCTTAAAGGGTCTCGCATGCAGCTACACGCGCTGCCGCTGCCCGGGCTCGTCGCACTCGATACGCCGCGTCTGGCACTGATGTTGCTCGCGGTCGAGCCGCGCTTGCGCGGCGCCGTATTCGCCGGGCCTGCCGGCAGCGGCAAAAGCGCGCTGCTGCGCGGACTGCGCGAATTGCTGCCGGACGACCCCTATGCGGAGCTCCCCGCCGGCAGTGACGAAGAAGCCTTGCTCGGCGGCCTCGACGTCGAAGCGACGCTGCGCCGCGGCGCGCGCGTGTTGCGCTCCGGCCTGCTCGCGCGCGCGCACGGCGGGACGCTGCTCGTCGAGGCGTGCAACTTGCTGCCCGAAGGCACGGCGAACCTCTTGCTCGGCGCACTCGACGAAGGTGAGGTGCGACTCGAGCGCGACGGCCTCAGCACGCGCGTACCGACCCGGTTCCGGTTTTTGGGCAGCTTCGATCCGGCCGAAGGCGCACCGCGCGCGCACTTGCTCGATCGAGTCGCGCTCATCGTCGTGATGCCGCAACTCGGTCAGGCTGCCGCACGCGCGGAAATCGTCCGTCGACATTTCGTACCGACCACCGAACTTTGGGCTGACGAACTCGATACCTTGCGCGGTCTCGTCGGCATCGCGCGCGAGCATCTTGCCGAGGTCACGCTCGCCGATCGACAGCGCGAGGAGTTGATCACGACCGCCGTGTCGCTCGGCGTGCAAGGCCATCGCGCCGATCTGTTCGCGACGCTCACCGCACGCGCGAGCGCCGCACTCGCGCTTCGCGACCACGTCGAGCGCGAAGATCTGGAACTGGCGATCCGACTCGTCTTGCTGCCGCGCGCCACGCGCAAACCCGCGCCGCCCGAAGAGACTCAACCGCAACAGCAGCCCTCGCCCGCGCCGTCGAATGAGACCGAGCAGCCCGATGACGGCCTGCCGCACGAAGAAGAGCTCGAACTCGACGACGCGGTGCTCGACGCGTTGAGCGCGGAACTGCCCGCCATCCTCGACGCCTTGCCGTTCGCCGCCGCACGCCGCGGTCGCAGCGGCTCGCGCGGGCAGACCGAGGGCAAGCGCGGCCGACATGTCGCAAGCGTCCCGGGCGGCGTGCGCGATGGACGCGTTGACGTGATCGCCACCTTGCGTGCTGCGGCGCGTTGGCAACGCCTGCGACCACGCTCGCAACGCCGCGTCGTCTTGCGCGCCGAGGACCTGCGCCTCAAACGCTATCGCAGCAAAGCGGGCGCGCTGTTTTTGTTTGCCGTCGATGCGAGCGGCAGCATGGCGCTCAATCGGATGCGACAAGCCAAAGGCGCGGTGCACGCGCTGCTCGAGCAGGCTTACGTGAATCGCGATCGCGTCGCACTGCTCTCGTTCCGCGGCCGGACCTCGGAACTGCTGCTGCCGCCGACCAACAGCGTGGAATTGCTGCGCCGTGCGGTGGATCAGCTGCCGACCGGTGGCGGCACGCCGCTGGCGGCGACACTCGTGCACGCCATGGAGATGGCCGCGCAGGCGCGGCGTCGCGGCTTTGCCAACGTCGTGCTCGTACTGCTCACCGATGCGCGCGCCAACGTCGGCGTGCGCGCCGAACGCGCCGGCGTCGACGAAGAGCTACGTCAGCTCGCGCTCGGCTGCGCCCAAACGGGGCTGCGCTCGCTCGTGATCGACACCCAAAGAAATTTCCTGAGCCAGGGCAGCGCCCAGAAACTCGCCCAGTGGCTGGGCGGTAACTATCTTTATCTGCCAGGCGCAAACGGACGCGCGATCGCCTCGGCCGCGCGCGACGCCGCGCTGTAGAACGTCAGAAGAACAACTTGCGGACGTTGAGTCGCACGCTGCGACCGGCCGGATCGAGCAAGTCGGCCTGGAAGTTGGTCGGCGTCGAGCCATCGGCCGCACGCACGCGCGGTCGCGCATCGAACAGATTGTTGAGCTGCAGACTCAGTCGCGTCGCACGCAAGGCCGGCATGCTGCGCGCAAAGGGTTGCAAGCCGAGGTCGGCAAACACGCGCACGCTGACGGTCGTCAATGCGCCGAAGCGCAGATCCGAACGCAACGCATTGCCGCGAATGCCGGTTGCTTCACGCCACTGTGCCGTGAATCGCGCAGTGATACCGTTGCGCGTCAGCGCCATCTGACCCTCGACTTCGTTCTGCGGCTGACCGAAGGACTCGGACAGACTCGCGCCGTTCAACAAATCGAGTCGCGCCAGCCCCGAGGCGAGTCTGGCCTCGTCATGCAGTCGCAGCGTGTGGTTCAAAGAAAACTGCACGGTCCCGCGCCGCGCGAAGCCCAGCATGCGCTCGCGCATCTCGGGCGTGAAATTGGGACGACCTGCGCCGCCACCGCCGCCTGCGCCGCCGCCCCTCGCGCCGGAGTCGCCACGCTCACCGCGCTCTCCGCGCCCGAAGCTCGGGGTCTCGGGCTGCGGCCCCCAGGGCAGACTCAGATTGAATCCCCAGCGCAATTCCGCGCGATCGCGCAGCGCGAGATTGATCGGCCGCGCATCGATCGAGCGCAACCGACCGTCGGCGTCGCGCACGAACCGATCGGCAAACGCCGTCTGCGCGGCCACCGTCGCGATGGGCAGCGTGGTCGGCAGGTCACGCGCATCGGTGCGCACGTAGTTCGCGTTGACCGAAAAATCCATGCTTTCGAACGGCTGTGCCGAGAAACCCAACTTGCGCACGTCGCGACGTCCGGCACCGAGATTCGGATCACCCCCGTCGATGCGCGTGACGATCACCGTTTCACCGCGTACGAAATCGAACACGCGCACGCCGGGCGTCGGTATCGCAGGGTCACCGAGCTGCTGCATGGTCGGTGCGACATCATCGCGTGCGACCGACGCGATGAATCGCCATTGCCGCGTCGGGCTCCAGGTCAATCCCGCCTGCTCGCTGCGCAAGCTGCCGAAATCCGCCAGATCCTGCAAACCTAGCGTGAAGTTCGTCGACAACGCTCCCACTGCCGAAGCCCGTGCGGCCAAAGGTACATCCATGCTCACTTGCCCATCGATCGAGCGTCGCGACAGATCGGTGGCACGCACGATCGTGCCGCGCGAAGAACGACTCTCGACGTCGCGATTCCCGAGTGCAAATTTTGCCGTGAGCGTCGCTGCGCCTGCCGGCACGTCGAGTGGCGACCCGGACGCGACGAACGTCGCCTCCGCCGATTGCAGCCGCGAGCGCGCCGACCCGGGCGACTCGCCGCTCGTTTCGGCGGCCGAGGTCGTCCGTTCGGCGTTGCCCGTCAACGACCAGCGCCAACCGTGCTGCGCCGCGTTGTAGATGGCACCGAGGCGCGCCACTTTCGACTCGTCGTCGCGACGCGCCGGCCGTCCAGCCACGAGACCGAGCCCCGCGACGTTGCGCGTCTCGTCGAAACTCGCATTCACCGTCGCCGACTGCCCGGCGTCGAAGCCGCGCGTCATCACGCCATTCAGAGAATATTGGTTCGTACCCGGCAACAGAGTGCGCAGTGCCGCATCGGGCGCCACCGCGCCGTTCGCGCCCAATACCTCGCGCTCGCTCTCGATGAGCGCCTCGTCGTGGCGTGCCTTGAAGGCCAACTGCGTCCGATCGGTCGGCATGATGCGCAACGCGTTCGAATCGAGATCCACGCTGCGTCGACCGCCGGCCGTCGTCACGCGCTCGCCGAGCTCGGCATTGATCGCACGGAATCGCGGCCGCAACACGAAGTTGATCACGCGCTGATCGGCGCGATATCCATATTTGACCGACAGCTCTTCGGGGAACACGTCGAGACGCATGATCGCCTCGGGCGGCAGGTCCCGAACCTCCGCGAATCCGGAAACTCGGGCGCCGTTGATCAACACCACCGGCGGCCCATCGCCACGACTGCTTTGAATTTGCGGACCGAGCGCCTGCAGAAGTTCGGCGACCGAGCCCGCACCGTAACTGGCGATCTGTGCGGCATTCAGACGCACATCCGGCGCGACGTCACCGATCACGCCACCCACCTCGCGCCGACTGCTGATCACCACCGTCTCGAGCGCCTCGGCCGCAGGCGCTTTGGCATCGGCTGCCCGTGCCGCCACCGGCACCACGACCATCATCGCCGCAGCAACCAAAACCAGACGGGAAAGCGAAGACGGGATGCCCGATCTCACGGCGCGCGCTCCGGATTCTGCGCTCGACCGCGTTCGCGCTCGAGTCGAATGGCGAGCAGAGTTTTGAGGCCCCAGTAGCCGATCGCGCCCACGAGCAACACGAACAGCCCCACCATGCCGAAGATCACTTCGGGAGTCGTCAACATGCAAATGCCACGTGCGAAAAGGTGGTGCCGGGAATAGGAATCGAACCTAGCCCCAAACCATCACAAAGCCACGTCTAGCCCACGCATGCGGCCAAGCATAACTCAACGCGATCGACTCTCACAGAAATCCAGTGCTTCCATCAGGGCTCCGCCCAACTGCCCCTTAATCTTCCTCATGGATTTCAATCGCTCGCTAGCACGATCCGTGGTGAGCGCCTCGGACATGCTCTTTTCAATATCTTGAACTACGATTTCGAGCGCCCTTGAGCACCCACCATCCATTTTCTTATCAGACGATTCGACAAACCGCTGGATCAGATCTTTAGGCTCTTTAATTGCCGAGAGATAACAATCAAGTTTAGCCGGGCGATTACCGTTATCGTCTTCACGACTTCGCCCACCCCCCAATCGACCACGAATTTCATCGAATGCGCATGCCACGAATTTCTCACCTGCAATTCTCGCCGACTGCCTGATAGCAGACGTCGACACCTCAGCCGACATCGCCAACGAATCGCTAGACGCCAAAAAGACGATGACACACCAAACAGAAATGACGTTTTTCATAGGAACCAAGAGTAGGCCGAGCATCAACTGCTCGGCCTACTCATGTTTACGGAATGGAATTGAACACAGACCTTGCTATCTTAAATCAACCCAGATCGGCTTCCTTCGCCGCCGCTTTAGACGACGTAGGCAACTCAACCTTCGCAACCTTAGCCAACTTCGGTAGATTGGTCATAATGGCGGACATTGATGACATCTGCCCGGAAACAGACGACACGATATCCTTTACCTTGCCAATGTCTTTTAGAGCCGCCGGATTGGACTTGGCCCCATCCATCACAGAGTTAGACGTTTCCAATAACTCCTTGTCCTTCAATACGCCAAGAACGAAGTTGTATGCTGCATTGCCCACCGCTGCGACCTTCTTGGCATTCTTCTCGGCGGCGAGGGTTGAAGCGGCCTTGTCGTAATCGATAGCTTTAAGAGCTGCGTTAGTCTCCGTCTCGATCTTTACCTGCAACTCTTTTTTGGCTTTATCGTCTTTTGCCTCAGCTGCCGCTTTCTTTAACTCGTTTATTTTGTCGACTTGCTCTTTAGATGCCACCGCCTCCAGTAAGGCGCCAGACGATTTATCCAGCAAGCCCTTGGCCTCATCGGCGATCTTCACCCAATCGGCGATAGACATTGCGGAGCTGCTCTGACCAGAATCACCACCCGGCTTCTTCATCAATCCACCGAGTTGCGCATGGGCCGTACCGGCCCCTAGCGAAACTGTGCTGACAACACAAATTGCTAGCAGCTTAACGAGTTCCTTCATATTCTTGTCTCTCCGTATTTTCAGTTTGAATTACCCGATTGTTGTTGCAGCACGGTCTCGAACGCCGGCTTTACCAACTCTGTTAGAGCTACGAGCGCAGAATCCACTGTTTGCTCTGCTGTCGATGCCAAGAGCTTTGCCTGCTCTTCATCGGTCGCGCTCTCCCCAAAACCTTGGGTCATTACATCCTGCGCCACACCTTTGACAATAAGCGAGGACCCCGATCTTAATAGCGATGCCCCAAGCGTTACGGAGAGGGGAATCTGGCATATGCTCTTCTTGCACACCTTGGGCTGCGAAACTATTTTCTGTATTGGCTGAATGCAGAATTCTCCGCTTTGCCCATCTTTTGCAGCCTCTTTCTTAGTCTCGACGAACCCCGACTCGCCTCGGAACATAAAGTCCACTGCGGTGAACGCACCGTCGTCCACGAACGGGTAAGACATTGAACGTGACAACGCCAAAAAAACTTTCTTATTCATGTTGGGGAGCTCGATGGTCCCCCGATTTTGTGCGGGACCGCAGAGCGCCAGGGCACTCTCACCGCTCAAAGCTTTAGAAACGGAATTTTTGATAATGATCGCGTCACCTGACGAGATCTCGATTTTTTGTGGACCGACAAGCTTCGGAACTTTCAACAACTCGCGTTCCGACCCACTTAGTCGGGTAGATTTCAAAAACCCCACTGGAAAACTGACCGTCGTCGAACTTCCAGCTAACTTAACCTTTCGGAAAACCGGAAACTCGGTTTTAGATCTCAACAAGCGCCCGGGATCGGCCGTAACGTAACTATCGCCTTTTGGCGTTACAGCGAAGCTCAAAGTCGTCGGTTTGTACTCTTTGGCGATTTTTTCAGCGAGCGAGATAAGAACATTTTTTATTGAGATTTCCGCACGATCCTCAGGACTAAAGTCGATACCCTGCGTCACCTGATCCTCAACCAGATCGATGCTCGATGCTCCAAAGACTATATTTCCTGCCCGATCCACGACTTTCGCACTCGCTCGACCGACAAAGCCGGCTGAGAATTTGTAGTCGAGATTAGTTGGCAATTTGTATCCAAGCGGGTCATCAACCGTAATCTCGACCAGTAAATCCGGCGGATCACGACGCTCGACGTCTTCCCTACTAACTTCGTTGTCCCGGCTAATTGTCTGAAGAACGTAGTCAAAAGCGGGGTTGAAGAACACCACATTAAACGGCGGACTTTCACCGAGATTTTCAGAGAAAACCTGGCTCCAGACTTCATCCAATGCAGGCGTCTTGGCAGTTTTAACCAAGACATACACTGTGGGCCTGTCAAAAGCGCCAACCTTGCCCGAACTCAACTTGGAGTAACTCGACCCGGCGACGACCTCTCCAACAGCCTTCTTACCGATACAGGCATTCTCTTCACAGCTCAGGAGCTTCAGCGGAACGGAGTCCGCGCCGGAAACCAACTGATCGCCGATATTGAGCCCGCCACGTGTTCCAACCGAAGTTACACCTAACCCGAAGCGCGTTTCGACAACCGACGTCTGAATAACCGTCGGATTAAATCGACCTTTTGCCTGCGATACCAACTCGGCCAACAGAGCATCGAACGCCTTCATGTAGAGCGATTCGATGCGCTCTGTCATTTTCGGATCGTTCGTCGCAAGTGCTTGGATAGGTTTAACGGTGGTACTTAACGCAAGGATTACTTCGGTGGTCTTCGGATTCGTAAAGTAAAGGCTCCCTGTAACTGGAACATAAAAATCCGAGGTCCCGTTTGGCTTCTCTACGGCGTAATGCCTCGCGCGAGCCAGATGCATCGAGACAACGAGCGATTTGCCAATATCACCCTTTACAATTTTTTTAACGGCAAGTTCAGGAAATGCATCGTTGATTGCGGAAATGAACTTTTCGTTGAGTTGGACAATATTTTTTTCACGCAAAGCCTTCCACTCAGCTGAGATTAGTGTGTTATCAACGAGCCCTTGCTCTGTCCTCACCTTGTCACTAACCACGACAGCGGGCAGCGGGAAAATCTGATATCCCTTAGGTGTCGCAGCATCCAACCGCGGGACGCAAAAGAACACTCCCAACATGAGAACGACCAAACTAGCGTGGCACCTATTCATGTCCATAACCATTACTTCAACAACGCTTTGCAGTTATCCAAGCAAACGGTGATTGTCGACCCGTTTACCTTTCTAACCGGCTCTGACGTCAACTGCAGTTTGTCAATAAGTCGCCCCGCCACCTCTTCATCAAGAGGCGCGCTTCCCTTGTAGATAACCGAGTAGTCGATTGTTTGGGGGGTATCGGACTTCTTCGTCGACTCAATACTCAACTCGGTGAAAATCGAAGAAATCGCCCTGCTAACTCGTAGCCCAAGCGTGCTGCCGACGATTATCACGTCATATTGACTACCAAACATCTGAGCTTCTTTGAAATCCTTCAGCAAGATTCTCGCCACTACGGGAACCGCCTCTTTAGCCATCTTCTTAGACAAATCCGCAGCACAAAGGTCAATGCTCCCCCCCGAACCCTGCTCGTTCGCCTCGCCCGATGTCAGCACCACCGATGTGCGCACATGCACGGCGCGCACGGTCAAAAATCCACCGCAAATTGTCACTCCCGGACGATTGGGGTCTTTCCCAAGATCCAAGATGGTTGCGGAACCGAACATTAAGTAATCAGCGTCAAGCTGCTTGTCCGACGCCGCAGCGGCCATGAATTTGCTAAACCCCTCCCCTTCCGTCAGATCACGCAATGCTTGTTGTTTGTTTTTGAAGAACGCCGATCGGAAGGGAAGGCTATCTCGTACCTTGATGCTCTCTTCGCCAAATAGCGTAAAGAAAGCATTTTCGACTGTTCTGGTCTCGGACCGCTTGTTACTGGGTGTTTGAAACTTTACCTCATTACTGTAGGTAACTTCGTCGGACGAAGAGGAACGGACGTCTTTCTTGTCAACACTCGACGATTTTGAAAACGCGCTCGATTGCGCATTAGCTGACGTATTCGCCTTAAGCGAACTTGCGCTGGCTGAATCTAGAGAGCCGGAGCGATTTGCGTTCACGCTGTCGGCGGCCGCAATCGAGCCGTTCTGTCCGCGCGCGCCAACCGCGGATGATGCGCTGACTGATTCGTTCGCCCGAACACTTGTCGCTTGCGCAGAACGCGCGTCCACGCTCTGATTGTAGCTCGCCTTTGCATCTCGGGCGGCGACCGAAGACGAAGCCTTAACGCTTTGGTCGGAAAACGCCGATTTTTTTGAAGAATTAAAGAATGTTTTAATCGATTCAGGACGAGAAAAATCAGTAGGAACGGTTACGTACTCGTCGATCATCACCGCAATCTTCACTGCAGCAGCAGCTGTATTTGAACCCTTGATTCCCTGCTCCCTCAAAAGAGATCGAAACTCAGCGGCGTCAATTCTTGCGGTAACTTTGACTTCTACTTTTCCGTCACTCGTGTCAGCGTCCTCATCATCAAAGTAGTCACCCAATTGATCGGCCAAGGTATCTAACGCATCCGCAACGGTACTGTCTTCTTTTGCGCTTGGACCAATTACTTTTACAGCCAGCTCTTTTACCGCATCTTTTTTGGCATTTTTCAAAGCGCGCTTGTAAGCAGAATTTTCGTCTCCGGAAATTTTTACGGAGGACTTCCCAACGGCACGCAATTCCTCCGCAGCTGCCCCATTGAAGGCAAAAACCATACAAATCGCGGCGACCGAAAGCGATCGCACGAGGACTTTAAACTTGCACATCTTGAGAGCCCTCAATTTTCGTATCTTGAATTAATAGGGATGAAAAATATTGTCTATAACTCGATATCGATATCGCCAGCCTTGATTCTCGTTTTTCCCGATGAAGACTGCTCAGATTTGATTTCATACTTCTCAATCAACGTCAGGAATCTTGGGTTTTGGCTCAAACTAAGAAACTCGTCGGAATCAACTATTACCTGCTTGTTTGGCAGTCCGCTCACCAATGCTGATTCCAATGCATCGATAGCCGCGTCAGCGCTTCCCTGACGAGTTCTCACCCGCGCAATCAAGAAGAATGCCTCGCCACGCGACTTGTCCAAAGAAATTAATTTTTCGGAAATCGAGATGGTGTTAGTCCAGTCGTTTGACGCAAAGGCTTTTTGCGCATCGCCGATGACAGGATCCGGCTGCGATTTATTCGAGCACGCCCCGAGCACCGCAAGAATAAAACCCACGCAGACGGATTTTGCCAGCGTTAAAGATGAGAGACGGAGAGACGTTTTCATTCGCTAGCTCCTCAAAAATAATATTGGAAGTCGCAAGGACAGCAATAACTTCTACCAAACAAAAAAATGAACACTGCCCCCCTACGACAAAGAATTCGCTAACCAAGCATTCGGAAAAACGTCCGTGCGCAATTTTTAGGTTAGGCTAGGTTATATGCACCTTCAAATAAAATACGGGTGCATCAACCACAAAGCGGCGAACGACCACCAGGGGGACAGCCTGGGTCGACGCTTTTCGTTGATCATGGCGTTCGCGCGGTATTTTGGGTGCGGCGGTGTCCCAACAAAACGCAGCGACGTGGGGTTTCCATGGTTCGGCTGGATAGTTGACGAGCCGCTGGGCCTAATCGGAAGACCAACGGCGGATCAAAACTCAGTTAAGAAACAGCGACCTGCAACCACTTCTTGCGAACTCGGTTGCCGAGTCGCGGACAACTCCGCTGCCCGCCATACCTAGCTAGACACGGGCACCGGCTTTTTGCCACGGGCTCCGTGACGCGACGGCTTCAGAAGGCTGGCCCGCACGCCATCCACAGCTAGACCTAACAGTTAGCTCTGCACGACTAAAGGAGCGCGAGAAAATGGTGCCGGGAATAGGAATCGAACCTACGACCTACGCATTACGAATGCGCCGCTCTACCAACTGAGCTATCCCGGCTCCGGGAGGGGTGCGAATCTTAAACGCGTCGCAGGCGGATGAAAAGTTCGATTCCGGCGTATTCCATGCCGGGCGGCGGCGGCGGCAGGCGTTCGAACCGCACCTCGGGGGTCGGGACGTCCGTGAGCATCCCGCTGTCGACGTCCTGGAAGTGAAAATGCGGACTGACGTTCGAGTCGAACCACGCCCGCTCGCCATCGGCGGCCAACTGCCTCACGACGCCCTTCGCGGCGAGCAGATTGAGGGTGTTGTACACCGTCGCCTTGGACACCCGATCACCCGCGGCGCGCAAGCGCGCGAGGATCTGGTCGGCCGTCAGATGCTGCGGCTCGGCCAGCAACAAAGCGGCGATTTTCAGTCGTTGAGGGGTGGGCTGGATACCGCATTCACGCAAGCGGTCGGCCGTGGCAAGGGTGTCAAGCATGCGCACGGATGTTAGCCCAAATGGGATCAATTCGCATCTGCGGACCGGCGCAGCTCGCGCGGCAAGCCGAAGACCACGACTTCCTCGCGTCCGGCCGCCTCAACCGGCGCCTCGCCGCCCCACTGCCGCAGCTGCGCCACGACCTCGCGAACCAGCACCTCAGGTGCCGAAGCCCCGGCGGTGACACCGACGGCACGACGCCCGTCGAACCACTCGCGATGCAGGTCCGACGCACCATCGACCAAATAAGCGGGCACGCCGTGCCGCTTGCCGAGCTCGACCAGACGGTTGGAGTTGGAACTCGTGACCGACCCGACCACGACGAGCACGTCGCAATCGCGCAGCAATTCTTTGACGGCATCCTGACGATTCTGGGTGGCGTAGCAGATGTCTTCTTTGCGCGGCCGCACGAGCGCGGGGAATCGCCGTTCGAGCGTGGCGACGATCTCCGCGGTGTCGTCGACCGACAAAGTGGTCTGCGTTACGAAGGCCAGCCGCGCAGGATCTTCGACTTCGATGCGCGCCGCATCGTCCACCGACTCGATCAGGCGGATCCGCCCGCCATGCGAAAAATCGAAACGACCGAGCGTGCCTTCGACCTCCGGATGCCCCGCATGGCCGATCAGCAACACGTCGCGACGCTCGCGCGAGTAGCGACGCACTTCCATGTGTACTTTGGTCACGAGCGGACAGGTCGCATCGAAGACCGTCAACGCTCGACGACGAGCCTCGTCCTCCACGGCCCTGGAAACGCCGTGCGCCGAAAAAATGACCGTGGCACCGTCGGGCACTTCGTCAAGTTCCTCGACGAACACCGCGCCGAGCGCCCGCAAGCGCTCGACGACGTGTTTGTTGTGGACCACTTCGTGGCGCACGTGGATCGGCGCGCCGAACAATTCGATCGCCCGCTCGACGATGTCGATGGCCCGATCGACTCCGGCACAAAATCCGCGCGGATTGGCGAGCAGGATCTTCATGCGCCGGCACTCCTTTCGCGACGCCACTCGCGCAACGCATCGAGCAGCAGGAACGCTGCCCCGACCGTGATCGCGCTGTCGGCAACATTGAACGCCGGAAAATAGGCGGCGTTCCAGTGCACGTGCACGAAATCGACCACGTAGCCGTGCTCGAGCCGATCGATGAGATTGCCGACGGCGCCGGCGAGCACCAGCGAGAGCGCAGAGGCGAGCAAGCCCTCACGCTTTGCATCGAGCTTGCGCAACCACACGACGAGCACGACCGAAACGACCGCCGCGAGGACGCTCAAAAAATGCACCTGCCAACCATCCTGTGCGGCGAGGAAACTGAAAGCCGCTCCGGGGTTGTGCAAACGCGTGATGTCGAGCCAGAACCACACCGGCAAGGATTCGCCGTAAACGAAGTGCGTCTCGACCAAACCTTTGGTCCATTGATCGACGCCGATCAGCACCAACGCCATCGGCAACCAACGCCAACCGCTGCGCACCGCCTCGCTCATGCGTGCCGGCGCTCCTCGCCCGCTCCCTCGACGTTGCTCACGCAACGCCCGCAGAGCTCGGGGTGTTCGGCATGCGTGCCGACATCGGGCAGACGATGCCAGCATCGCACGCATTTGGGCGCCGTGGTCGGCGTCACTTTGATCGTGGTGGCGGTGACGGCGGGGTCCGCGATCAAGGTCGCCGCCGAGGTGATCAAAAAGAATCGCAACTCGGCACCGAGCGCGCCGAGACGTTGCAGCTCCGCGGGCGGACAGCGAATCTCCACTTCCGCTTCGAGCGGCGCACCGATGTCGCCCGCACCACGCAAGCGCTCGAGTTCGCGCGCGACTTCGCCGCGCAAGGCGAGCAACGCATCCCAGTCGATGCCGTCGGCCGGCAACGCGGGGAACTCGTGCCACACGGCGTGGAACACCGACGCACCATGCGGACCCGGCAGGTGCTGCCAGATTTCTTCGGCGGTGAACGAGAGGATCGGCGCGAGCCAGCGCACCATCGCCTCGGCGATGTGATGCATCGCCGTTTGCGCCGAGCGGCGCGCGAGGCTTGTCGTCGGCGTCGTGTAGAGACGATCTTTGATGACGTCGAGATAGCAGCCACCGAGATCGACCACGCAGAACTGGTGGACGCGCTGATAGATGACGTGAAACTGATAGGTCCGGTACGCCTCGATCACTTCATGTTGCAGCGCGCGTGCCCGGCCGATGGCCCAGCGATCGAGCGCGACGAGCTGATCGGCGTCCACAATGTCGGTCGCCGGATCGAACCCCGCGAGATTGCCGAGCAGGAAGCGCGCGGTGTTGCGAATGCGGCGATACGAGTCGGAGGTGCGCTTGAGAATCTCTTCCGAAACGCTCATCTCGTTCGAGTAGTCGGTCGCCGACACCCAGAGCCGCAGCACATCGGCGCCCAGGCTTTGCATGACTTTTTGAGGCGCGATCACGTTGCCGAGCGACTTGGACATTTTGCGGCCCTTATCGTCGACGGTGAAGCCGTGCGTCAGCACGCCCTTGTAGGGCGCACGCTCGTAGAGCGCTTCGGACATCAGCAACGAAGAATGGAACCAGCCGCGGTGCTGGTCCGACCCTTCGAGATACAGATCGACGGGGCCGCCGAGTTCCGGGCGCTGCGCGCCGACACATTCGAACGACAACCCGGAGTCCGCCCACACGTCCATCACGTCGGTGACTTTGTCGTAGTCGGCCGCTTCGGCACCGAGCAACTCCGCCGGGTCGAGCGCGAACCACGCTTCTATGCCACCGCGTTCGACGCGCTCGGCCGCCTGCTCGATCAGCTGCTGCGTACGCGGGTGCAATTCGCCGCTCACGCGATGCACGAAAAGCGGGATCGGCACGCCCCAGGTACGTTGCCGCGAAATGCACCAGTCCGGGCGGTTTTCGATCATGCCCGTGATGCGCTGCTCGCCCCACGCAGGCGTCCACTGCACGCGTCGGATGTCATCGAGCGCGTGCGCGCGCAGACCTTTGCGATCCATGCTGATGAACCACTGCGGCGTGGCGCGGAAAATCACCGGCGTCTTGTGACGCCAACAATGCGGATAGCTGTGCTGGTACGGCGCGTGCCTGACGAGCGCACCGCGCGCTTGCAGCAACTCGATCAGCGTACGGTTGGCTTCGTCGATCTTGAGTCCTTCGACGAACGACGTACCCGGCAAAAATCGCCCGTCACCACCAACCGGATTGCGCACCGGCAATCCATAGCGTTGGCCGACGGCGAAGTCCTCCTGACCGTGCGCCGGCGCCGTGTGCACCGCACCCGTACCGGCGTCGAGCGTGACGTGCTCGCCGACGATCACCGGCACGCCGCGCTCGAGAAACGGATGCTGCAACGCGAGCCCCTCGAGCGCTTGCCCGGAGAAACGCGCGAGCACCACGAAGCTCGCCGGATCGACCCCGTAACGCTGCGCGCAAGCGGCCAGCAATTCTTCGGCCAGCACCAACACCCGCGCCGGGAATTCACCTTGCGCGGGAATGCGCACGAGCGCATAAGCGATCTCGGCGCCGAGTGCGACCGCTTCGTTCGCGGGCAACGTCCACGGCGTCGTGGTCCAGATCACGAGCGAGGGCTGCGAGTCGGCCAAGACCGCCGCGTCGGCGAGTTGCACGCGATGCGCGAGATCGGCGCGATCCTGCACGGCAAAGGCGACATCCACCGCAGGCGAGGTCTTGTCTTCGTATTCGACCTCCGCCTCGGCGAGCGCGGAGCGGCAATCGAGGCACCAATGCACGGGCTTCGCACCTTTGTAGAGATGCCCGTTGGCCACGATTTTGCCGAAGGCACGCAGCTGCTGCGCTTCGAAGGCGAAATCCATTGTCTGATAGGGACGGTCCCAGTCACCGAGCACGCCCAGACGTCTGAAGTCCTCGCGCTGCTGGTTGACCTGCTCGGCCGCGAAGTCCCGGCACGCTTTGCGAAACGCGTTGACGTCGAGCTTGGCGCCCGGGCGCCCGTGCTTTTTCTCCACGGCGAGCTCGATCGGCAAGCCGTGACAATCCCAGCCGGGAATGTACGGCGCATCGAATCCGTCAAGCGAACGCGCTTTGACGATGAAATCTTTGAGAATCTTGTTGACGGCGTGACCGATGTGGATGGTGCCGTTCGCGTACGGCGGGCCGTCGTGCAACACGAATTTCGGACGCCCGGCGGCCACCCGACGCAGCGCACCGTAGACGTCTTCGCGCTGCCACTTTTGCAGCAACGCCGGTTCACGCTGCGCCAAATCCGCCTTCATCGGAAAATCCGTCTGCGGCAGATTGATCGTTTGCTTGTAATCCTTCGACACTCGTTCACCCATCGTTCAAATCATGCCGAGCGCCACGCGCGCGGCTCGTTCATCGGCGTGCATCTGCACGACCAGCTCATCGAGCGATTCGAATCGCTCCTCGCCCCGCAAGCGCGCGACGAACTCCACTTCGAGCTCGCGACCGTACAGATCGCCCTCGAAATCGAACACGAAGGTCTCGAGCAACGGCTCGACCCCGCCGACGGTCGGGCGCGTACCGAGACTCGCGACTCCGGCGCGCACCGTGCCATCGATGCCGCGCACGCGCACGGCGAAGATCCCCCCGAGGGGAATGCGCCGCCGCCGCAGACGAATGTTAGCCGTCGGGAAGCCCAGTGTCCGGCCGAGTTGCTGCCCGGCGACCACCCGACCGCGCATGGCGTACCGGCGACCGAGCAAACGGGCCGCGCGGTCGAAGTCACCTGTCTGCAAGGCGGCACGCAACGCCGAACTGCTGACCCGCTCGCCCTCGCCGACCACCGGCGGGACGACTTCGACGTCGAAACCGAGACGCTCGCCGGCAGCGGCCAAAAACGCGGCGTCGGCCTCCCCTTCGCGTCCGAACCGAAAATCGTGACCGACCACCACCCCCGCAACTGCGAGCTCGCGCTGCAACAACTGCAGGAAGTCCGCGCCGCGCGTCGCGCGCAACTTCGCATCGAAACGCAGCAGCACGAGCGCATCGAGACCACTCGTCGCAAGGCAACGCCAGCGCTCGCGAAAGTTGGTCAAACGCGCCGGCGGATCGGTCTGCAAAAATTCGCGCGGCATCGGCTCGAACGTCAGCATCAGCGCAGCGCGATCGGCCGCACGCGCTCGCTGCACCGTGGCGGCGATCAGCGCCTGGTGTCCGCGATGCAAGCCGTCGAAGCTGCCGATCGTGACGATCGCGCCGCGATGACGCGCGGCGATGTTCGACGATCCACGTACGAGCTCCACGACGATCGACCTCAAACCGACGCGCTGCGATTGCGCAAGTCCGCAGGTCGCACGCCCGTCGCATACAGCGCCGCGCCGTATACGACGACGCCGAACATGACGCCCACCGCAAGATAGAGCGCACGCTGCAGCGGCGGCGTCGCGAGCCAGCGCGCCAAATCACCGGTGAACCACCACAAGGCCAGCGCCATGCAGACGTTCGCCACGGCCAAGCGCCACAACAAAGACGACCAGCCCGGTTGCGGACGATAGACGCCGTCGCGCCGCAAGCCGCGCCACAACAGCGTCGAATTGACGGCTGCGGAGATGCAGGTCGAGGTCGCCAACAACACGAACGGCGCCGCGAAGCCCGCATAGTGCGCAGGCAACACCACGAGCACGTTGAGCCCCATGTTCACGGCAAGCGAGATCAGGCCGACCCGCACCGGCGTGCGCGTGTCTTGGCGCGCGAAATAGCCGGGCGCGAGAACTTTGACGAGACTGAAGCCGACGAGACCCCAGGAATAGGCCATCAACCCGTAACGCGTCATCTCGACGTCACGCGCCGAAAATTCGCCGTAACCGAAAATCGTCGCCGTGATCGGGCCCGACAAGACCAGCAAGCCGACCGCCGCCGGAATCACGACTACCATCACGAGACGCAACGCCCAGTCGAGCGTGCAGGAAAACTTTTCGGTCGAGCCCTCGGCGTGCTGCGCCGACAAACCCGGCAGGATCACGGTCGCGAGAGCGATGCTGAACACGCCGAGCGCAAACTCCATCAGCCGATCCGCGTAGTACAACCACGCGATGCTGCCGGTGACCAGAAAAGACGCGATCAACGTGTCGAGCAACAAGCTCACCTGCGCCATCGAAGAACCGACGATGCCCGGCACCATGAGCTTGCCGATGCGTCGCACGCCCTCGGCGGCAGGTCGCCAGCGCGGCCACGCGAGCAGGCCGAGTTTGGCGACCGAGGGCAGTTGAAACACGAGTTGCACGACACCGGCGACGAACACGCCGATCGCCAGCACGATGCCGGGGGACTCGGAGTGCGTCGCGATGCCGAGCGCGAACGCCACCATCGTCAGATTCATCACCACCTGCGTGAACGCAGGCACGGCGAAGCGGCCGTAACTGTTGAGCACCCCGCTGAACAGCGCGGTGAGCGATATGAAGAACAGATACGGGAACGTCCAGCGCAACATCTGCACCGCGAGTTCGTACTTGCCCGCTTGCTGCGTGAACCCTGGCGCGAACAGAAGAATGATCAGCGGAGCGGCAATGACGCCGATCGCCGTGACCACCAGCAGCACCGCGCCGAGCGTCCCCTGCACGCCCGCCACCAGTTCGCGGACCTCGTCCTGCGGGCGGAGCACCTTGTATTCGGAGATCACCGGCACGAACGATTGCGAAAAAGCGCCCTCGGCAAACAAGCGGCGCAGGAAATTCGGGATTTTGTAGGCGACCAGGAACGCGTCCATCATGGTCCCGGCACCGAAGGCCTGCGAATACACCATGTCGCGCAACAAACCGGTGACGCGGGAGATCAAGGTGGTGATGCCGACCACCGAGGTGTGCTTGAAAAGGGCGCGACTCATGAGACGTGGGCAACTATACCGAAGAGCGCCCCGGGGAAGCGGGGGCCGACATTGACTTTTCGCCGCCCGATCAGCACACTACGCGCCCTTTTTACAACCACCGGATTGATCCGTGGCCAACACAAAGTCTGCCGAAAAAGCTGCCCGCCAAGCCGTGAAGCACCGCACCCGCAACGTGGCGTTGCGTTCGCGCGCGCGCTCCGCCCTGCGCAAAGCCGGTGAGGATATCGCCTCGGGCAACAAGACCGAAGCCACCACCTCCTATCGCGCCGCCGCCTCGGTGGTCGATTCGCTGGTCAACAAGGGCCTCGTGCACAAGAACAAGGCCTCGCGCCACAAAAAGCGCCTGGCGGCCCGCCTCAAGAAGCTCGCCTGACGTTCGCATGGCTGCCCTCGGGCAGCGTGCCTTGCGAAAACCGGCCTCAGTGCCGGTTTTTGCGTTTTGGGGTCGACGAAAACGGCATCCCCGGCACCCACACCGTGCGTGCCGGTGACTTCCGGCCCGCCTGCGATCCACGACGAGGCTTGGGTGTTGCGGCCGCCTGCACGGCGCGGCGCGCACCCTCGCGCGCCTCGATCGCCAAGAGCAACGCCAAGCGCTCCGGCCCCGCCGCGATCTCGCGGGCGTCGCGCCCCTCGGGCCACGGCTCGAGCGCGCCCGCCAAGGCCCAGAGCAAGTTCAAAGAACGTGCGAGATTCGCGCGACGCAAGGCCAGGAAGCACTCGAGCGCACCGCGCGCGCGCAGCGCTTCGACGCTCGTGATGCCGATCGCGGCGAGCAGGACTTCGGCGCGTGGTCCGAGATTGCGCAGGTCGCGGATGCGCAGGCGCAACTTGCCGGCCGCAAGTCTGCGCCGCACCTTCGCGTTGCGTTCAGGCATCGTCCTCGACCGCAGGCGTCGCGGTCTCCTCGAGGAAGCGCATCACGGCCTCGGTCAGATCGCGAGTCCCCGTGCCGCTCACGCCCGAGATCAGATACCACGGCCCCTTGTGGCGCAACGCGCGGACGATCGCCTTCGCTTTCTTCTCGGCTTCGCCCGGCGGCAGCAAGTCGGATTTGTTGATCACCAGCCAGCGCGGCTTGAGCGCGAGATCTTTGCTGAATTTTTTGAGTTCGCCGGCGATCGCACGCGCATCGCGTACCGGGTCGGCTTCCGGGTCGAGCGGCGCGATATCCACCAGATGCAGCAACACGCGCGTGCGCTGCAAATGTTTGAGAAAGCGGATGCCGAGACCGGCGCCCTCGGCCGCACCTTCGATGAGACCGGGGATGTCGGCCATGACGAAACTGCGATGCTCACCGCAGTACACGACGCCCAAATTCGGATGCAGGGTCGTGAAGGGATAATCGGCGACCTTGGGCCGCGCGGACGAAACGGCGCGGATCAGCGTCGATTTGCCGGCATTCGGCAAGCCGAGCAAGCCGACGTCGGCGATCACCTTGAGTTCGAGCTCGAGCAAGCGCTTCTCGCCAGGCAAACCCGGACCGAACTGCCGCGGCGCGCGATTGGTGCTGGTTTTGAACTTCGCGTTGCCCCAACCGCCCTTGCCGCCTTGGGCAACGAGCAGCGTGTCGCCTTCGTTGACGAGATCGCCCAACTGCTCGCCCGTTTCCGAGTCGCGCACCATCGTGCCGACGGGTACGAGCACGAACAGGTCGTCGCCGCCACGGCCCGTGCAGTCGTTGCCGCTGCCGGCCTCTCCGGATTTCGCCTTGAAGGTGCGCTCGACGCGAAAGTCCGCGAGCGTGTTGATGCCGTGCGCCGCA
>Ga0214921_10002829_pt1 | contig 27459 bp, 18 predicted proteins | sample LL1505_MetaG_FD_177992 | JGI IMG/M metagenome (GOLD analysis project Ga0214921, IMG submission 177992) | Freshwater microbial communities from Lake Lanier, Atlanta, Georgia, United States - LL-1505 | ecosystem: Environmental > Aquatic > Freshwater > Lake | place: USA: Georgia | collected... | reverse complement strand
TCGAAGGGGTGGATATCACGAGCGGGGCTTGCTTGATAAGCGGCGGCGCGGTGAAGTTATAAACGACTACCTTTGAATAGGTTTCATTGTAAGTATCATCGGCGGCTTTCTTGGCAATTACTACACAAGTCGTCTTCTGCTGCGCAGTCAGTTTGTTTTCAGTCAAAGTACACCCTTGCCCTGTCACATTGAGAGATACAGCTCCAGATCCCGAGCCACCAGATGTACTCAATTCCACATTTTTCCCAAATTCCAAAGTCGCTCCTGAGGGCATGACCTCTAAAATTGCTTGGGCAGAGGCAAAATTAAAACCTACCGCGGCAGATGTTGTAAATTTATACTGCCCAAATTGATTTTGAGTAGCCACAACATAGCAACTAGTTCTCTTTGTCGTTGTGAGAACATTTCCATTTATTAAACAATCTTTATTTGAAGTTGAGAACTTAATAACTGGATTTCCATTACCACCGCTTGTGGCAAGCGTGACGGGTGTACTTACTTGGTTGGCTAAATTGGTATTGGAAATAAGTAAAGTTCCAGGAGCTTGACCTTCAAAATTGTATTGGTAGTACTGTGAATAATATGGGTTGTATATTGCATCCCCCTCTTTTTTGGCAATAACCCCACAGAATCCGGCATTAGAAGCAAAAAGGTTATTCCCAAGCATGTAACAACCCACACCATTAGGAATGAAGGACACGGCACCGGATCCAGCTCCTCCTGCTGTTTGAAGCGAAATTGGTACACCCACGGTTGAAGACTTCACGTTTGCTACAACAGTTAACGCTGGGGATTGCGTTTTCATCGGAGGAGGCGCTTGGTATAACTTATCTGCAGAGATTTTTTGAGCTTCAACAGACATGCGTTGCCAGACTAGTTTGCGACCTGAGATAGCGCATTTGAAAATAATGTTCGGTGCAGTGCGGATTTCTCCAACCTTTGTGCACGCTGAATTAGCCGCTGGTATCGGCTTTGGTGGGACTGGTTTTGCCGTGGTTGTTGGAGATGCCGTGGTTGTTGGAGCCGCCGGAACTTGACCCTCTTTGAGGACTCCAAGACATGTATAGGATTTCCCATTAACCTTCACAACTTGACCAACAGCCGTGCAGAGCTGACCCTCAGAACCCCCCGCTGCGTGAGCCACAGGGACTAAAATAGTTGAGGCAAGTAGGCCGTTTAAGAAAAGTATCGTTAGATACTTTCCCACAGCCTTAATCTCCCCAAATCTCACTATTGTCACCAAGTAATCGTACGGGGTTTACCCCACCCTAAAGGTGAAGACCACGCTCTGTGAGGTAGCTGACTTGTACTTTCCGCTGGCTGCCTTGGTGGCAGTGATGGTGCATGTGCGTGCAGTACTTGAGGTCAATGTGGCAGAGGTACCTGAGCCGGTAGGTTGATTCAAAGTACAACCATCTCCTGCACGTTGTGCAAATGTCACAGCGCCACTTCCGGCACCACCCTTTGTCGTAATGGTGATTGTTGAACCTCTGACAACTGAGGTACTTGAGCCAGCATTGTTGATGGTGAAAGAGCCCTGATCGTAGGTGCGGAAGTGAATTATTTTAGGAGTGGATTCCTTATAAAAGTACCTACTTGTACTTGGCCAGTAGGCGACAACGGTACAGAAAGCCTCACCTGTGGTGGTAATTGATGTCTTATTATCGCCTGTTCCACAGCCAGCTCCACTTACCTTAAATCTCACCTGTGAGGCAGCTGCTGGTGAAGAGATGCTTAGCGCATTGCTGGTCAAAGTTAACGTCTCTCCAGCATCAATATCATTGCTCGTCACAAGTAATCCATCAGGAGCAGTTGATTGAGAGAAGGTGATTGTTCTAGCAGCGGATATAACTGATCTATAGGCACCGAATGGGTTCTGCTTTGCTTGTACGGTGCAGTTGGCCGGTCCTGTTGTAGATATCGAAAGTGAGCTATTAACTGTTCCCAGAGGAGAACACCCCGCACCACTTACCAAATAAGTAATCGGACCTCCGTTACCACCAGTAGCCACAACTGGAAGTGGAGTACCAGCAGCGCCACTGAGCGTAGGTAGGACTAAGTCAGATGGGGCTATTGCATTAAATGGAATTGTGACAGCAGATGAGCCCACATATCTGTAGGCGCCATGGGCTGCCTGGCTCGCAATCACGGTGCAATAGGCGACGGTGGATGTTCTAATATCCACGCTTCGACCGTTATTGCTGCTCACACCAGCAGGACAGTTAGTTCCACTGACCTTATAGACGATAGGTGTCGTTGCAGTGGCAGTCTCATCCCCACCCATTGCAGTGACCGTTAAGGTCTCAAGGGCATTGCCAGATAAGTTGGCTGCAAAGGTCAGCGGAGTTGGATTAATTGCCGCAAATGAGTAGCTCTTTGTCGCACTGATAAACTTATAGGTAGCAGTTTGATTCTGGCTCGCTGTCACAGTACAGGTGATTGCAGCACTTGTTGTAATAGTCAGAGTCTCATTACTGGTGCCAGATAACGAAGTGGCACAGCCTGCAGGGCTGACTGAGTAGGTGATCTGTCCGCCGTTGCCGCCAGTTGCACTGAGTGAGAGCGCTGTGAAAGCTGCGCCACTGAGGGTTGGCAGATTGAGCGTAGGTGAAGTCGTGCGGTTAAATGTAATGGTCTTTGCAGCTGATTGGGTTGCAAGGTAATTTCCAAATGCAGCCTGCTTGGCAATGACGGTACATGTGGTTGCAATCTCAGAACGTAATGTATTTTGCGTCGGATGTGAACATGCACCAGGTGCTCCGAAAATATCGTAAGTTATTACTGGATTGCCATTGCCATTCTGGGAATTCAAGGTGACAGTTGTCATCGCATTATAGGAATCAGCAGTTGTCGATATAACGAGTAAGTTTTGTGGCGCACGCGCACCAAAGATAATGAGCTTCGATGGTGATTGCGCATAGGTGTAGATGCTTGAACTTGACCAACTTGCAATCACGTTACAGTAAGCAATACCCGTAGCTTCTAAGGTCTTGTAATCTGCGTGATAGATACAGTTGTTTCCTGAAACTATAAAGTCAACGCTATCCACATTTACGTAGGCACCAGTGCTGTCTTTTGCCCCTAAGTCGATTGTATCTCCAGCTTTTGGAGTTTGAATGGGATCTGCAACAACAAGAGTGGTGGGACTTGCGTATTTACCAAAGGTGATTGTCTTAGCAGCAGATTGGGCATAGCTGTAACTACTTAAATCTGACCAACGTGCAAAGACCGTACAGTTGGCAAGTCCGCTGGAAGATAAAGTATTGCCAGTCAGGGAACAATTTGCATTGGGCGAGAGAATAAATGAGACGTCACTATCTGCAACATCACTTGGTGCCCCGCCGCCTTCTGTATAAGTTGCTTGTAGAGAGATACTGCCCCCAGCAGATGGCGCAGAATTGGGGTTTTTGACAGCTAGTACGCCCGTACGTGTAACTTTGTCAAAAACAATTGTCTTTGCTGCCGATTGCGCGTAATTATAAATACTCGATGGTGACCAGCTTGCAATAATGGTGCAATAGGCAACTCCGGAGGTGGTCAGTCTCTTGGTCGTGCTGTTGTAGCTGCAACTTGTTCCAGTGACGCTAAATGATACGTCACTCTGGTTGAGCACATCATTATCAGTCGTGGTTGCAGTAACGGTTATTGAGTCTCCAGCATACGGAGTTGGTGAGGGAGTTTGAACAACAAGTGTTTTACTGCTTGTTATCTTTCCGAAGGCAATTGTCACACTTGAGGATGAGTTAAATTTATAAACCCCGTGAGCGACCTGGCTTACGATCACTGAGCAGTAAGCAGTTGCAGAAACTCGAATATCGACGCTCTTGCCATTATTGCTGCTAACGCCTGCCGGACAATTAGTTCCGGTGATCTTATAAACGAAGGGGAAAGATGCCGTAGCCGTTTCATCGCCGCCAGTTGCCGTTATAGTTAAGGTCTCACCAATTCGGCCGATATAAGAGTTAGGAATCACAAGCGCTGCAGGAGTTTTTGCTCCGAAATAGAACGTTTTAACTTCTGATTGTGAATATCTATATGGTGCATTATTATTCCAATATGCAAATACAGAACATGTTGTCGGTGCAGTTACTGTGTCATAAGTTGTTAAAATCTTACTTGTGTCGCTATACAAGCAGCCCCTGCCCGAAACCGAGAAACTCATCTTGGATTCAAGGAGCGAGCCGGCTGGAACTAGATTGGTTCTCAACGTTATTGTGCTACCAATTACTAATTCGCCATAATTATCGATAGTAATTGTTCCCGTATCAACCTTCGAGCTTGATAGATTAATGTAGAAGTAGGCAGGATACTGCGAAGTGGCAACTGCATATTTACCAGATGGCGCTCTAGTTACAATGACTAGACAGTTCCCCGTCGAAACCGGAGAAAGCGTGTTGCCATTAATTGAGCAATTGTCTGACTGAGTTGCAAATGTGTAGCTACCGGTTCCAGAACCACCCGTGGCGGTCAGGGTAATTGTCTCTGACAAAGAATTTATAACGAGATTGGTGTTAGTTATCCTCAAGTCAGCGGTCTGATTGACTGGGTTAAAATCGAATAGGACCGGGCTGCTAGTTGCCGGAAGCCAAGCGCCATCACCCGCCTTTGTCGCTGTGACAGAACAGGTCGTATCAATTGCTGCAGTCAGGTTTGTGCCGCCGGGATCAATGGAGCATCCACTTCCAGTCGCAACAAAAGTGATACTGGCACCAGTACTTTCACCGCCCACTGCTGTTACTGTCACGGTATCGCCAATAGTGGGAGTCAAGTTTGTATTTGTAATTCGTACTGGATTTTGACTTGCCAAAATATTTACATTCAATGTGCGAGTAATCGGGCTTACTTCAGATGGGACATCAGATGGACTCTCCCCGTATTCAACGAGATAACCTTTATGAGTCAGTGAGAAGTACCGGGTATCATTCCTGTAATAGTAAGCGTATGTGTCATCCCATAGACCGCTGCCGTACAAGTAGGCGCCAGCGGCTTGATCGCACCTAGCATTATCACTAACGCCATCTGACATGTTGGGTTCACCTGCATCCCAATTTGAATACGTTGGTGTAATTCCAAACCCATTTACTACAATTCTATTGTCGCCTCCAGCGTAATCTGGCGAGGCGGGATCAGTCCATCTAAAATACCCCTTTTGTCCCAGTGGGTGTCGTCCATCACCACACTGGTCACTTGGCCAAGCCAAATTGCTAGCACCAATCCATGCCTCTGATCCGCCTAGTAGATTTTTTACAAAACTCTGCTCGGAGCTATTCATGATTGTCGCAAAGTATCCACGACGACCATTGAAAGTATATCCAGCTGTACCTGATTGAACTGCTGTCCCACCATTGAGGGCCCTATAATCGGTGCCCGTAATTTGCTGGAAGGCATCTAGCCAAGTCAGTGGAGTAGAAACAAATTGATAGTAGTGGCCATTAGCTGAGTTGTAAACGACGCCTTCTCTGCCAATAGCGGTTACGGTCGAAGATATTGTTGCGGTACCTGAGGCACCAGGTGCGAAATATTTCAGTGAATTTAGTGCAGTGTTTACATTCGTAACCGTTCCAGAAAATGCAATCGATGTCGCAGTGTCTGTAAGGTTTGCCTGATATCCGGGAACCGAAGAGAGACCAGTTGAAGAAGTTATTCCTAAAATTCCATTATTAACTGTCAAGACTACTTTTACAATTGTCCCGGCGTCATATCCCGACACTTGTAAAGGACCACTAGACAATTTACTCGTGTTAAGCACATTTATTGAGTTGGCTGTAACATCAAAACTTGTGATTCCAGATCCGATTGAAGCGGCGCTAGCTGGCGTCATTAGACCAGGTATTAAACTAAGAGTCAGAATAGGCAAAAGGAATAGTGCAACGACACTTCTGCCGAGAGTTCGATGGCAAAAAGTTGCAACTCTAGTTCTCTTTGTCATAAACCAAAGTCTAATCGGTGCTCACGAAGATAAATAATATATAAGATGAAACCTAGGGGTTAACCCCCAGCAGAGTTCTACTTTATTTTGTCCAGCGAGCAAAAATTGTTACTGAGGAAGAAGGCTGATATGACGACCCAGCATTTCCGATTAAAGTGCCACCGGAAGCGGCGCTGTACCAGCCTACGAATGGATTTCCAGTTCTGGCAGGAGGCGTAGGTAAAGTAACCAAAGATCCTCCGACAGAAGTTGCACTGGATGGAGTAAGTGATGATCCACCATTAGAGTTAAAGGTGACTTTGTAGCTGATTGGGTTCCAAATCGCATAGAAGGTCTTGTCACCAATAGAGTTGTACTTCGTCACTTTAGAGGTACCACCTGCTGTGGCGGACCAGCCCCCAAATGAATAGAAAGGTTTGACGAGAGATCCGGTATTGCCACTCAGAACCGTAGCTGCTTGGCCAACCGTATAGCTTTGGTTAGCGGGAACAGCGCCCGATGTTGCTGTATTTGAATCGAAGGAAATCGTGTAGGTGTTGGCAGTCCAGCGTGCGCCGGCCCAAATAATGTAGCAAGGGTTGTAATTATTACAGGCCATGCTTGGCGCGTAGGTCAAGTAGGAGTTAGCCGCATTGCCCAATCGAGTCCCGCCTCCTCTGTCGAACCAACCAGCAAATGTGTAGCCGGCTTTCGTAGGAACTCGCAAGGTCACCGGAGCATTCCCGGATGTATACCAATCGGAGGTAGCCCAACCGCGTCCGTCGTAGTAGTCGTAGAGGATTTGATATTGATTGGCTTCCCACCGTGCAGAGAAAGTTGTAGATCCGGTCGGAGTGTAAGAAGAGTTGACCACAGTTCCATTTGAATCTTGCCAACCGATGAAAAGATAACCCGTCTTAACTAGATTGCCGGGGTTTAGAGGGCGCGTAAAAGTTGTACCAACATTATGAGTCATCGTCGCAGGCAAGCTGCCGCTGGTGGCTGTGTTTGAATCAAAGGTGATGGTAATAGCTGATGAAATCCAAACAGCGGTAAGAGTTTGTGCCCTACTTGGAACTGTGTAGCTGCTGCCCCCAGGATACAGATTCGTTCCATCCGACCAGCCAGCAAAGAGTGAACCTGTCTTCACCAAATTACCCACGGTGGGCAGCGTTATTGATGAACCTGCAAGTTTGTCTACTTGACTTGAAGGTGTCGTGCCTGTCGCACCACTACCAATAGCGAATGAGACGGTGTAACGAGATCCGATCCAAATTGCATAGAGGGTTGTATTGCTCAATCCACTATAGCTAGTCAGCGCGGTGCTTGTCTCGGCATCTACGCCCCATCCGCCGAATGTGTAATTAGTGCGCGCTAAGTTATTCGAATTGTATGTATTGCTAATCGCCGTTGGGGCATCTCCAGTGGTGTAACTGAGTGCCGTTGGAACCGAGCCCGACGTACTTCCATTCGCATTGAATGAAATACTGTAAGTGACTGGCGTCCACTGGGCCACGAAGGTGACTGCGCTCGCCGGCATAGTAAATTGGTAACCGGGGGCACGAGTAACTCCATCATAGGCCCAGCCACCAAATGTGTAACCGGTTTTTGTAGGCACAGGTAGCGATAAAACCGAACCTGTAATATAAGAACCAACTAAGAAATTATTGCCGGCAAACTGATCTGGAATAGCGGCCGTTGCATTTCCCGTTGCACCTTGAAAATCGTAAGTAACAACGTATGAAACTGGGGTCCACTGGGCGAATAGATAGAACGTATCTCCGTAGCCACTATCAGGATTCTTCTGTGCGCAGGAAGGAGCCCAGGAAGTAGTATCCGCATTCAAGCCGGCATAGGCAACGCCGCCAGCATTGGGGCTCGTATCATCAAGCCATCCTGCAAAGACATAGTTAGCTCGAGTTGGAATTACAATGGCGAATGTGCCACCAGAGTCATTAATCATCTTGAACTTTTTCGTCAATCCCGGAATGGTGCCACCCTGAAATTGCATGACTGCGGTGAGAGGAGGGGTATCACATGTTGACGCGTGCCCTGCAGAAATCGGGATGACTGCGAGTAAGCCTGATACTAAGACGGCTGAAAGAACTGTTGTTGTAAATTTTTTGAACACATTGAAAGAATATTCTCTCATTTAGCGGCCCACTTTGCCTTAAAAGTTATATTCCTGCTTGGCACAGTGATTTTTTGGCCTTGAGAGTAACTCTGGTCCTCAGTTTCGATCGACCATCCAGTAAAATTGAAACCTACTTTGGTCGGTACATTGAAACTGTAAGTGTCGCCTGAGATTGTGGCTCCCACATAAAAATCACTCCCGAAATCACGAGTTACGGCAGTCGGTGCACCCGTACCTCCATCCAAGTCATATGCAATTGAATATTGCTTACGTTGCCATTGCGCAAATACAGCTGTGATACTGTCAACGACTTGCCACGATGTTGAAGCTGCACTCAATCCTGGAACTACGTCAGGGTTACTTGCTAGATCATCAGGCTGTTGGGTCCAGCCCCACAGATTAAATCCATCCCGCGTAAAAGCTGGTACCTGAATTGAGTGTGAATCAGGTACACACACTTTTTGAGTTGTCGCGTTGGCAGAACCAATCTTCGCTGAATTGTCATCACCATCATTGGGAAAGAAGAAAACTTTTGATGCACATTTCACAGCGGTAGCACCTTGTTGCATGGAGATACCCGTGCCTACCGCAATAGCCATCAGTAGGCAGCAGAAAACGGCGACTGATCGCCGACGAGCTCCTAAGTCTTTCGCGTATGCACTCATGGGGGGGAATGTATCTGAATCAAGTTAAAAGCAAGAAAATTTCACTGAAAAAAATGAGTATTAATGACGATATTGATGGGCTAACCCCCCTGCTAGTTCGGAGGTACCGGTAACTCATCGCTCTCTGATTGAAATCTGCTCTCAATTTCCAGGGGAATAGTCATTCCAGAGATCTCTTTGGACGCCGGTCAATACATGGCGATTTCGGGTGAGGAGATTTTGAAATTCGACTGTAACAAGTTGCATCAGCAAATATTTCAATCGCTCTTGGAGATTAAGGTCCGCGGTGATTTCTTTCTTTCTCTTAATTGCTTCCTCATATAACTCTGGTCGATCTGCCTTAAGTTCTGACAGCATTTCATCCTCTTGTCGCCAGTAATCCAAGTACTCACTCTTGAAAGCGCCTTCGCGTGAGGGGCGAAATTGAGGACGATTCCAATTGATGGCTTCACGTGCAAAATACATAGCTTTCGCCTTTGGCGACATCACCCAAGGTTTTGGGTAACCAGCGAAGTGGGTGATGAGTGGCTCGGGAATATAGAAATCGCCAGGCATATAGTTGAATTCTTTTGGAATCAGTTCGACATTATCGTGCAAAAGGTAATTCAAAATATCCTGATCGATAAACTCAAGACCAAGCTTCGGGCCACTTCGAATTACATCTTGCCATTGGCTATCAAATTTAAACTTTTTCCAATTCTTCGGTGATAGCCACATCATCCCACAATTGAAATAATTATCGGCATTTAATAAGAAGGCTCCATTGGTGCCCTTTTTTCTCAGCTGACCAACGGTCACTTGCCTATCTGGGACTGCGCGTATCACGGTCTTACTAGCAAGAGCTTTTGATCTGGGTTTGTCAAAGATTTTTTCCCAACCAGGCTTGAGAATCAAATCAGAATCCAGCCAGACAAAATCTTCATTCAGCACATCGAGGAAGAGCAGTGAAAAATATCCATTCATCGATTTACCCAGTTGTAATACAAGATCCGGCGGCATAGTCAAGTCCAATATTTCAAGCTTTACATCCAGATATTCGGCATACGAGCGCATAAAGTTAATATCTTGAGCTCTCAAACTACTATTCATATTTCCTGCAATCATCCTGCAATTGCCAGTCGTGCTATCCGCAAAACTACGAGCCATCAACATCCACGGATAAATGTAATTTGAGTCATGACCTGTTACTACAGTTCGCTTAGTTTTTTTCACCCTGAGATCACAGTCAGATTACCTTGTTTGGTAAAAATTAACTCTCGATCATAGACATCCTTCGGGACGCCTCTATGACTCACAATGATTATGGTCATCTTGCCCCGTAAAGTAGCTAGCGTTCTCCAGATTCCATTTTCCGTCTCCGAATCTAGATTTGATGTTGGCTCATCCAAAATCAAGAGTTGTGGCTCTAGATATAACGCTCTCGCCAGACCAAGCCTTTGCCGTTCACCGGCAGAGAATAACTTTGCATCCTCACCAACTTTATGGTCAATTCCATCCTCTAATTTGGAAATGGTGTCTTCTAAACCAGAGTCACGAACAGCAGCTTTCACTCTTTCCGAAGAATACTCCTTCAATGTGCTTCCTGCAATATTTTCGGCAACACTTCCAGAGAGAAGAGGCACGCCTTGTTGCAGGAAACTAATCCCCATCACAGAATCCCCCATTCTTGTCTTAGTCGTCCCATCAAAAAGATAGATCTCGCCCTCTGTTGGTTCAAGTATTCCGACAATTAGGTGCAAAAGCGTTGATTTTCCTGCACCACTGGCCCCCATAAAAACAGTTGTGGTGGAATTCTTGAGTGAAATATTTAGATTCTCGAAAAGCTTGTAATTAGCCCCTATATATTTTAGGCCAACATTATTGAGATTAATATCGCCATAGAACCGAACCGTTGAGTCATCTTTTGAACTCGTGTTTGGCATGTCTAATTTCAGCGCCTTTAGCGTTGGCACGATATTACTAAGCGCAGTCAAGGTGACCAATCCAGCCGAAAGACCCATCAAATTACTGACAAAAGAACCTATCACTGGAACTACCCTAAAAGCGGCGGCCGCTAGAAGTGCTAATACGCTTAGGAAACTTTCAGAGTGACTAAAAAAGTAAGTAAGCGTGAGCGAGGCAACCAATGTGAACTCTAATATGTATCGGGGAAGTTCACCATTGATAGTAATTTTCCCCATAGTAGTCTTGTACCTTGTATAAAATTTTTCTAACTCAATGACAGTTTCATCTACTCTATTCCCTAAGACTAGTTCTGTTGCCAATCTTTGGCTCTCAATCTTTAAAGTGCTAAATCCTCTTTCGTCCCCAATCAATTTGATTGACATAGATCTTTGCATCTTTGAGTAAATTGTGTAAGTCACACTAGAAATCCCAGAAAGGATAACAATTAGGATCAAGCTACTACTGGCACTGTAAAACAGTAAACCTGCGAATATTGCAAGGATTGTCGTAAAATTGGACACAAAAGTTGGAAAAGTTTTCACTATTGAAAATACTCTTGTCACGTAACTGTCGTAAAGCATCAGAGACTCAACACTTTCGCGATTCTTTCGAGCTTCTATTTTTTCTTCAAGTGTAGCTTTGAATAGGGCAGCTGAAACAAAACTTTCACGCGTTGCAATATTTGAATTAATTGCAAGTGCGCTTAAATACTGAGCAAAAGATTTAACTCCCACCGTCAGAGTAATTAAGATCAACAGCATCAAAGGAGAAACCGAATCCAGGGCTTTCAAAATGGCAATTTTAGAAAATGTGGCTTCTTGACTCTGCAAGAGGGTACTAACTAATTGATAAATTAGCGTCAAAACAAAGAAATCGAAAATTGATAGCAATGCTATGAAAATGCAGGAAATGAGCATCCGAATCTTTAACCGAGCGCCCACTAATTCGTTTAAAAGCCTGAGATTCTTGGATAAAGGCATTTTCTTAGGCATGATGCACCATGGTACAACCTGCCGCAGAAAATCTCTTTAGCAACACGAAAATTCCAAAAAACCTGCCAATTAAATAACTAACCATCATTGGTACATTGATTAGAATCGCCATATATGTCCGAGGTAGGTAAATATTGAAAATAAATCGGGAGTATATGAAAACAACTGATATAGAGAAGGCAAAGGCTGAGAAAATACAAATGAATCTTAGAAAAATATTAATGTGGGGCCAAGAAAGTGTAGACAGAATAGGTAAAAAAATTTGACTTAGCCAAACTAAATCTGGGATACGAAATTTTCGGTATTCGAAGAGCAAAGAAGTTGCATCTTTCCCCTGCTGGTATTGCCATAACAAAGTCCTAACGTAACTTTTTCGCTCAGAATGTTTCACTATTAATTCCGGTAATTGTTCTGTACGAAAACCTTGAAGATCTAAATCCCAGGCTAGCCTCACATCATCGCCATATGGAATTTTGCGAAATGGGACCATTGCTAATGTTGACCTTCTTATCAAAAGATTATTTCCGGTTAACTTCGCACTGCCAGCTCGAACTCTTGGAGATAGTCCAGAAATTCTTGCCACCACTACGCAATCTCCATCTGGAATCGCTATTCCCGAGACTGCATCATTTCCACTTTCAATTGAAGTTACAGTTTTTTCTAGCCAGTCAATTGGTAATTCAACATCTGAATCAATGAAAGCCAAATACTCGCCCACCGCGAGTGACGAACCTAAGTTGCGAGCACTCCCCCTTCCCATGTTATCTTTTCGGTCAACTATCTGACTATGGACAACACCCTTCAAGCAGTTATTCGCAACATTAAAAGTTTCATCAGTCGATCCATCATTAATCACGATGATTTCAAATTTATATCGGGAACTCTGACTAAGAATACTCGTCAAAGTTTTGGATATTCGATGTTCTTCATTAAATGCAATTACGATAAATGAAACAACAGTCAATTTGCCTCTACCCATTCAAAATTTCCTTATAAAGAGATTCATAGGTTGAAGCATTAAATTTCCAAGATCGTTTATCAGCCCATCCCCTAGCTGCACTTACCAAGTTTGTGTATTGATCCTGATTCACAAGAAGGAGATCCAAAAAAAGCTTTTTGAAATCAAAATCGCCCAAAGCGCTTTTCTGCAGAATAATCTTGCAATCTGGTGCTATCCAATCTAATTCTTCGGTATCAGGAACGATTACGGGAATTCCTGCAGAGAGCGCAGAATTGAGTGATCCAGAATTATTGATATTTCGGCAAGGATAAATGAAATAATCCGCGGCTTCCAAGTAAGCTGCGTAATCTGCATCCGACAAAAACCCTTCTTGGAATTCAATGTCAACCTTGATTAATTCACGGCGTTTAAGCAGCTCCTCTAGTTTCGCACGGTAGGCAGGGTCACAGACACCCGCGATTCGGATAGAAATATTTTGCGGCACTTGATGGGCGTCTGAGATCAATAGATCGACACCTTTGTACTCTTGAAGATAGCCCAAGAGGACGAGCAATACGTTCTGTTCAGGGACTCCCAGTCTCTCGCGCATCACTGCTCTCGAAATGTCAGATTTGCTCTCGATGGGACCCTCTGGGATCACGCGTGAGGGCACCCGATTAGCATGGGGCTCGACACTTTTTTTGCTATGGTCATTTAGGTAGATGACACCATGAACCTTTTTCAGTAGCCATTTTATCGCTTCTTGGTCATCTTCAAAAATCACTTTATGCCAAACAATATCATGCACTGTATATACAACTCTGATCCTTAAGGCTATCAAGGAATAAATCCATAATTTGAACCAGATAAATAGTAACTTTCGCTGCCACTTATGTTTAATCCAATGTAAATCCCACTTTCCAACAAGCCAATGAATAGTTATAAATCTAACTCCTCTAAATTTACATATTAGGGATATTGCGGGGTAAAGGAATAGATTCAAAGTTGCAGAAGGGGTCAGTTCAGGGAAAGAAGATGATATCTTTCGTGATTGATTCATTGATTGAGTCAGTAATCTAATGTAAGTTGAATTATCATAGGGATATTGCAAAATTGGCGGAAAGTGAAACTTGCTTGTCAAGAGTCTGAATATTTCAAAGATAGTTCCCGTGGAATAAATAAAATGATCAAAATGATTAAAAAGTGAAAGCCTAGAAACTCCATTTCTCATTATGAGAAACATCGAGACGGAAAAAGGGATTAATAGTAGAAAATAGTTTGAAAGTGCTAGAAAAAAAATAGTGGGATAAAAGAGGTTTAGAATTGGATATAGCAAGATATCGGGGTTTTTTCTAAACCGAGTGAGTGCTAAATCGGGATTCTTGCGGAGCAATTTTACAATACCTTTTCCATATCGCCATGCACGTTTTCTCTGACGTTTTCTGTCGCCTAAATCCATGTTCATCACTGCACCAGGAATACAAATACAGCCAATTCCGCGCTTTTTAAGGGACCAAATAAAATCATCGTCTTCAGCCACTAAGAGATTCTCATCAAAACCGTCTGTTAGATTGAATGCCGAGCGCGTGAACCCCATGTTGCCGCAAGTCGGATACTCAATCAAATCACCGTAATCAGCAAAGTTCCTGGTAAAAATAGTGTCTTTTTTCTGATCAAAGAATTTGATTGGACCACCAAGCACCTGAGAATTTCCAGATTTTAGGGCTAAGAACATGTTGATTAGCCAGCCATTTTCAGGAATATTTCCGGCATCACAGAAAATGAGATAGTCGGATTGTGCTCTCGCCACAGCCAAATTCCTCTGCTGAGATATGGTGGAATTGGCAAAGAGGGGTTGTTGATAACTTACCCACCTTACCCATCCGTGTGCTTGAGCGATTGCATCAAGCCTCCCCTCGGAACTATCCACCACGATGCATTCCGCCCCAAGCGCTTCACATTCTGGCTTCAAAGCGGTAAGTGTTTCAGCAATACTCAGCTCATCCTTGACCACAATTAAAACACTGCAAACAGGTAATGATGACATCATCAACGCAAAAGTTCGGTATTAGTAGATGAATAAACAGGTAAATAATATGTATTTATGAAATCACTTGGATATTTGAAGACATTGAATGAACAATCGAAGTAAATCTCATTTTTGAGGTTACCCGGTCCCTTATAGATAAAAGCATTCGAATCTAAATTGTATGGCATACTCAATCTATATAAAGATCCACCCAATTTAAATTTACCAAAAGAAACATAATTTGCACAATCTGTTTGGAGAAAATCATTTTTATTCAATTTCTCAGAAATCCATTGTTGAGTTGTGAACATCTCCTGTGTCACACTATATGCATCTGACTGCCAATTTTTTGCAGTGATTTTATCGTTGAAATCTCCCCGCCATACGTTTACAAATCCCATCTGGAACAATAGTGTGGCAGATACCGTAAAAATCATAAGTGGAGTCGTTAATTTCTTTATACGGTACTTGTCAAAAAACATACTTAACATTATCGATAGTGGGAAACACCAAATAATTGCCATTTGCAACGCCAATCGGTCGGTGTTATAGAACTTTCCTAATAACCCACTCGAGCGGGCTGCAACTGCAAGAAGGAAGCTCACGAAGGACATAAATGCAAGATCGTACAGATGTTGGGTTAATTTGAAATCTTTAAATCTTAGACTTATTCGATTTATTAAAGTGTCGCTATGATTTAGATGCTCCCATTCAATTTCCCCAGGTGGAATGCCTCGCCTAGATCGTATGAAAACTAATAAAAGAGTCACGATAGTAAACACGACAGCTGTTTGGGACAGTAACTTGGCAGCCCCTAAACCGGTTGTGATGAGATTTGCCAAACTCTGAAGTACTGAACGCGGATTCTCCAATGAATATGGCGTTACCTTATAATCGTAGGATTCTGGTCGAATCGATAAAGTCGGGAAATCCCGAGTTTGAACTATAATTGAAGCCCTTTTGGTCTCTTCAAGCGAAAGCGACCTACCACCTGTATTTCCTGCTAAATAGCGCAGTACTAAGCTCTGATCACGATTTGGGAGAAGTTTTAGATCATTTCGCTGCGTAATCAGTGTTTTTACAACACCTTGTAAGTTCTGTGAACTTTGAGTTATGACACCATTCCAAGAATAAGTAATTACAATTAGTGCTATCGCAAAAGGGATAGTTAGGACCCGCGACCTATGCAAAAGATAGGTCAGATTGTTATTCCCCAAGGATAAGTTTTCTGTAAAATTCGAAAAATAGATAATTGAATAAATAATTGCAGATAGTAAAGCCATACCCGCAAATATGTAAGCAGTTGAGTAATGGCTAAAGGCTAATCCTAAAGACAAGACAAAGATAAATCTCTGTCTTCGACCGAAACTCCATTCACTTTGAAAGAGCACAATCCAGATACCAATAAACAACAATAATCCAATTATTTGCCTTGAAAGCGCAGTCAAATTTCCGAAATATGATGCTCCCCCTACTATAAAGATGAGTATAGAAAAAATTGTCGCCTGAGGGCTAGCGTATTTTCGGAAAAACACAAAAAGCACAGAAGGAATCAAAGCTGCTAGCACGATGTAAAACAGTTTAAATATGATAAGTAAGCTGAATTTAGAGACCATCGCTAAAACGACTGGCAAGACTGTAATTGAAAGCATCGCATTATATGCGTCATTTAAACCATTCGACCAGAATTGCGCCTCTAAAACATTTTGAGCAACTTTGTATTCATAATTAATATCGTAGCCATTGAAACCTGTCTCGCCCCGGAAAATTAGCGCAATGAAAATTGCTAAACTTGCAAAATAGAAAATTGAAACGACTCTTGAGTCATTTTCGTAGATTTTCTTAAAAGTAAGCATTGAAATAAAAAGTACAAAAACCATTGAAAATAGGATGAATGAATAAGTGCTGTTATGGCGTGAGTTTTGGGTCAATGTGGCATAAAAGGAATAGATTATGAGCAGCACCCCAAGATAAATATCCTTGGACTTGAGCAACTTTGAGAATAAATATCGTGGCGAGATATTGCTGTGTGATCTATTGGCACAAATGTAGAGTGAGAACCCGATCATTAGATTCGCAGAGAGATTGACAATCAGCGTAGAGAGTGGCCGGTTGATACCAACTACTGGGAGAATAAGATCTATCACTACAAATATCAACATCAGCGATATAAGTGAGAGAATCACGCCAAAGAAGAAATTAAGTAATTGGTTACCAAAATCCAGCACTCTGACTTGTAAAATTGCGTGACCAGGTATCGTGACAAGGGCTACCACTAAGAATGCTTGAAAAAGAAAATTAGCAGGTCCAAAATGTGTCTCAAGGGCACATATCGTGAATAGAATGTACAGAATTAGATAAGTTTGCTTAGGCAGGTTCAAGAACAGGGAGCTCTGGGTTTGGTCGCCGCCATCGCCTCTCAAATTCTCCCGTAGAAAACTTGAGGTCTTGAAACTGTTACTCATGACAAAACCCGTTCCGTTCTGCTGGGCGACTTTGTGAGAGTCTGAGCGCAAAAGCCTGCCAGATGCATGAATTCAAGAAGGAAGATCACTGATGCGTCTGAGAGGAAATTCTTTCTTGTTCTTGGTAGGTACGCGAAGGCAATTAGCAGGAGTGCTATAGCTAGTAGTGTTACATTCAAAAGAATAAGCGCGGTTAGGATAATAACTGCTGAAATCGCAGGGATAGGCAAGATCAGTGGAGTGCCGCCCTCTAATCTGTATCGAAAAGCTGCAGATTTACCATAGCGAAAATTGCGCACGGCAAGGCTTTTGAGCGAACTACTTGAGATATGAAATACTTTTAGAAGTGGGTCATAGAAAATTGAGTTTCTCCCAAATCTACTTTGCAATCGAGCAGCGATATCTTCATCCTCGGCTCCTAGGCGATAACGAGTGTCATATCCGCCAATTTCATCGAGTGAGGATTTTTTGAAGCTAGCGTTACCGTTGGAGAATCCACTGATATAGCAGGCCGGGATATCTACCTTACCGAGAAGATAAGCCTTCAACTTTTTCGGTATTGAATTATTACGAGAGAAAGTTATTGGGAGTGGTAGAAATGGGTTATGCCTATCCATGAAATTTTGAAGGTATGTTTGAGGCTCAAAAATCTCCATCTTACCGACGATTGCGTGGGTATTAGAATCTGCCTTTCTCCATAGTTCAACAAGGTAAGTGTACCAATCTGTCGAGACAAGACAGCTGTCGTCAATGTAAGCAATGAATTCTGTTTCGCAATGTTGTAGGGCGCTTTGGCGTGCCCAGCCATAGCCCCGGTTGACAACGTGGCGAATCACTTGTGCGCCATATTTCTCTGCAACTGACGCCGTATTGTCTGTTGATCCGTCGTCAATGACCAGAACAGGCAGACCGTTAGGTGTGGCCGCACGGAGTGTTTGAAGTGTTCTATCAAGCACCTTGCCACTGTTGTAACAGCAGATCGCAACTGTGATATTCATTTCTTCACTAGCAATCCGGATTTAATGGCTTCCGCCCACGCTCTTGGAGTCTGATCGGGAACGATCTGTCCGGATTCCTCGGAGACCAAGAATCGAGCAGCATTATCTTCGTGGCTTGAGACTAAAACTTTGGCGCCAGATGTAATTGCTTCTAATACAGCAATTCCGTAGCCTTCACGTTCTGACGCCGAGACAAAGATTTTAGAGTGAGCCATCAGCGCCCAGATATCACGTGAATCAAGATGTTCTGGGTAGAAAGTAACTTGCCCCTCTCGCAATATCTTTCTCGATTGCTCTTGCAGATTTGTTAACTCGGGTCCAGTCCCGACAATTGAGATAGAAGGATAAATTTCTTCCTTGTTGAGTAGAGCGATGGCTTCCAAGAGTAATTCCACTCGTTTATGAGAAATGAGACGGCCCACGTATAGAAGATCTGTGGCAGGTAATTCTGTTGTGGCGCTCTTTATCTCAGCGCTATTGACTGAGTTAGGCACCACGATAATTTTATATGGGTTTACTCCTGAGGAAACTAGACGAGATTTCGTCATCTCAGAGACGGCAATAATCCTGTCGGGTAGCCTCATCGAGAGCCCCTCAATTCCGGCAGCCAGAAAGCCCAATCGCCCCAAGTATTGGCGCCAGTACTGCGCTCCCCATACCTCATGCCAGGTGACAGAGAGCGGAATCCGCAAGGCTAAGCAAATCAGCTTCAAAGGCCAAATCTGTAGGAAGGGCATCTGATCGGCTTCGACCAAATCAGGACGTAATCGGAATACCTTGAAACAAGAGATGGCAAAAAAGAGAGAGGTTGCGATTGAACGCCTACCGTTTTTGTAGATTTCCATTTTTCTACAAATGGCTACATGGTGATCGGGCGTTGGGCCATCCCACCATCGCATAGTGGCAAAGATGACCTCAGAGTCATTCTGATGAATGTTATCTCTGAGTTGGCGAAGCCTTTCCTCTTTTCCCCCTACAAACCACGGATACATCGTGTCGTTAACGACAACTATTCTCTGACGCTTCATCCCGTTACCACCGCAGCGATCGGGGTCTTCAACTTATCGACTGCAATCTCTATGAAATCCCCTGGTTTGGCGTTCCTAATTGCAACCTTAAGTAGCCGCTCTGTATTGGGCTCGAGGGTGACGGCGCCTTTCGCAAAATTGCGACCAGATAGTTTTGCAGTCCAATGAAATGTTCTACGTTGGACCGATCCATTGTTAATACCAAAAGCCAATTGTGAACCATTTTTAATTCCGGTTCCACCAATATGCGGATCGTCAAAGTAGATAGCTGTAAATGGTGCTGGGTCTACAGGGAATCCTAAGAACTTTACGATTGGCCGGGCCCAGAAACCAGATATCACTAATGCTGTGATTACTGCGATGGTTAATATTCGCCTCGTAGAAGGTTGACCGAACTTAAATTGGGAGAATGAACTAGCAAGCGAGCCCGGGAAAGAAATTGACCTTCGTTCACGTAACTTCCTTGGAGGGTTGACTCGGAGTTCTTCTCGATCTACCTCCGCTGTGAGGCGGGCAATAATTTCATCAATTTCTGAAGTAGGTTTCTTTGGTTTTGTAGTACTCGATTTAATCGGCCGCTTAATCTTCTGTGGACTCTTCTTTACAGCTTTTTTTTTCTTCTCCGTCATGCTTGATATTCGCCTTGCACTTCAAGGTAATGGGTAGCGGTGTCAATGAAGTTAGGGTTGCGTGGCGCATATTTCTTTTTCTCAAAATTAATTTTTTTGCCAAAACGAATTCTAATTAAAATCCATAGGCACTTAACTCCGTCACCGAGATGGATCTTCTTACCTTCTTCTTTTGTTCGACCAACGTATGTAACTGGTATCTCAAAAGGTCGTAAACCTGATCTCAGCGCCAAGGCAGTAATTTCGGTATCAAGGCCAAAGCCATTTTGATGAAGCTCCAATGATCTCAAAAAATCTGTCGGGAATAGCTTTAGGCAGGTGTGGAGGTCAGAGATTGCAGAGCCGTAGAGGATATTTGTAAAGGCAGTTAAGTACTTTCTCGCTGAGGCAAATAAATAGGAGGGCTGCATGGTGTTATTCCCGCGCAATCTGACGCCATACACAGCAGGGGCAACTCCCATTTGAATTGGCCGAAATAGTCGACCAATATCATGGCCGAAATACTCAAGATCAGCATCAAAAACCAGAATGTGCGAGAAGCGTGCCAGCTCGACGCCCAGTTTCACCGCATTTCCTTTTCCGGCATTCTTGGCAATCTCTACATACCTGATGTGGAATAGATGTTGTGGCTCTCGTAGAATTTGTGCGGTTGAGTCTGTAGACCCATCATTCAAAACAATAATCTCGTAAGAGAAATCTGCATTTATGGTTGCAAGTTCACAAATCGCATCACAAATTGTTCGCTCCTCATTATAAACAGGAACAACAAGAGAGAGACCGAGCGGCAACGTTGCAGAGTCTTTTACCAGTGCTAATTTAGATGGGTTCATGAGAATTGCAGTGCAATCAATTCGTCAATTATTTCTTGTCGAGAGTTAACAAGTAGACTTCTACACATTTCCGAAATTTGATTACTTAACTCGCTGATACTGATATCTAAGGTTCTCATAATTTGAAGGTCAGACTTGTCTGACAAAAGTTCTCTGGCGATATCCGCCTGTATTGGGCTGAACCCATATTGATCTTGCGCCGCGACATTGCGTTCGGATGTGGAGAGGGTTTGCTTTGTGTCGTTACGATAATTGAAGAAGAAGAAAGAAAATATCGCTTGTACCCCAGAGATTAGGGCCAGTTCTAGTTCGTACAGCCGCTCTGTTCGCTCGCACACAACGAGTAGGGCTGCCTTCGCCTCTAAGTTATAGAAAAGAGGAATACAGATGATTTCGTATTTCTCTCCGTGGTCACCTTGATCGCCTGAGGAATCCTCGAGAACCACGTATCCGGATGTCGTTGTCCTGGCTACTAAACCGCGTTTGACGATCTCTCGAATGGCATGTTGGGCATTTAAAGTCAGCAAAGCCCCGTGACCGGGTTCAACCCCCGAGCTAGTGGTAAACCAAGCGGTCCAGACTCCATCGTTGAGATGCATCTCGGCGGGTGCGACCAGAAAGATATCGACTACCTCGATATCCTGAAGTATCGATGCCTTGAGCTGCTCTATGGCTCCTTGAAAATTATTGTGATACTCCAGCAAAGTGAGAATCTCTAAGAGGGCCAGAGAGTTGAGAATGGGCTTCTCACGCGCGAGAAAAGGCAGGAATCCGACATCTTCACTACCGAGAGCGCTATCGCCCCGCACAATTCTCTTTTTCTGCTCCGCCACACCCAAATATTAACACTCGGAGGGTCAAAAACTAGGGTTAACCCAGTATCTTAGGGGGTTACCACTAGGTGACCCAAGGCTGACCCTTGGCCCGTTCTTTACTGAACTCAGAGGAGAGACGTTAAGTGAGTACGCAAAATCTTTCTATTGACTCAAAACCTAAACTTCTCCTGGTCGAGAATGATAAAACTTTACTCACAATGATGTCTAATGCCCTCAGCGCTAAGGGCTTTGGTATTGTTGGAACGGCAATAAATGCAAATACGGCTCTAGAGTACTTTTCTCGAATTATGCCCGATGTCGTGATTATCGATGTTGGCCTAGGAAGCGGCCCTACAGGCGTAGATGTCGTGAATACAATGAGGGCAAAAAATCCGAAGGTAGCAGTCCTCTTCTGCACAGCATTTGGCGATCCTAGATTCGCAAACATTCCGGCTCGTCTGCTCTCGAATTGCGCATATGTCCCAAAAGATACTGTAACTAAACTAGATACATTTATTCAGAAAATCTACGAAGCAATTCATCTAGTCTCAAATCCTGAGGCTGACAAGAAGAAGAAGTCAATACCGACCGCACTTGAATTTTTGAATGGCTCTGACATTCAATTGCTTAAGCTAATTTCAGAAGGTATGTCAAATAAGCAAATTGCAGAGGAAAAAAAGATAACTGTTAAATCATGTGAAAATGCAATTTCTAGACTTGCTAAGAAGTTAGAAGTCCCACGAGATGAATCAACTAACCAGAGAGTAAAACTGACAAAAATCTATCTTGAATTTTCCGGTAAAGATACTTGATTTTTGAATCTAGTAGGCCTGATTAAGTGTTACATTCTGAATATAGAGTAGAGAAGAAGTTTGACTTTATCCCTCGGTTAGCTTGGAAAGCGAACTGGGAGATAAACCTCTACTTTATCAATGTAATCTTTTTGTTCACCACCTTACCAGCAGTCCTTTCTGCGAGTCGTGGAATTAAGGCGACGAGAATTTATCAAGTTACGCTTCTTGAAAAGGTCTACCTATGGATAATTTTTGTTTTATTTATAGTTTTGGTGAATAGGTCGATCTCCTACATTTATCCGAGAAAATCTAGTTTATTTCGAGTAGTTGCAATCGGCTTTTGTGCTGGCATGACTGTGGGAATTGCTGATGTGAAGTTGCAGAAAGCAATGGGACTCACTTATACCGAGGCTTATTCTATTTCGTCGCTACTTTCTTATGCTCTAACGACAGCTTTATGGCTGCCCGTCGGTAGCGCCCTGAGTCAAGGCCCCAAAGAACTCCGCCGCAGAAAGAGAGAGTTACTCGCACAATCTGAAAAAATTTATCGGGTACAAATTCGGCAAAGTGCAGTTCTGTCGGCAATTCAAGAACGAATCAACCAGGGGTTGAGAGGGCGTCTGCATAGCACTGCAGCTAGTCTCAAAGATTTTTCACCTAAAATTGATTTATTCGAGAAGAAAGATGATCTTGCAATCTACTTGTCTAGAGAGATTGCCCAATGGAATCTCTCCGCAATAAAGACGATGCGTGAACTCTCGCACCAAATCGCACAAGCCGAACCTATCCGTCATAGAACGTTTAGAGCAAAACTCACAAGAAATGCTGAGAGAATACTTCTAATTTTAGATTCATTTTCAACCAGTTTGCAGCTGCGGCCAATTAGCCCCTACTTATTTACCGCGATGATTGGTTCGATTATCTCGTATCCAGTTCTGCGCGAACAGGAGTTCACTGCAGGGTTGTTGAGATTATCTATTGTCATCGGTGTGGTATTTGCGATTACCTTCACCGTCTACCTAATCCGTAAAGTAGTTATCACCCAAGGGTGGTTTGTTGATATTGCGGGCTTGATATTAATTATGGCGATGCCATGGGCGACGCCTGTATTTTCAACTGTTGGTAATGCAGAGCGCACAATTGGCTATAAAAATATGATCTTTGATTTATTGGTCATCTTTATATTTGTCTTGATTCACATAGCTCAGAGTTACGAAATTTCGGGCGAGGAGTTGGTGAAATCTATGGATTTAAAGAATTCGAAGTACCTTGCACAAGAGAAGATGACATCTGAACAAATTGGCATACTCTCGCGTGAATGGGCTGAGCATATCCATGGACGAGTTGTCACTCGTTTGACCTCAGCCTCGATGTTGCTTGAACAGGTAGAGCAGAAGAGCGACTCAGCCGCCATTATTTCAGCGCTCGACATTATTGCCGGTGTCTTGTCAGACCCCGAAATAGGAAACACCCAGCATGAGATTCATGAAACTCTGGAGGAAGAATTGAATTTTAGAGTCGATCCATGGAAGGGGATATTAGATATCAACCTTAACATGCACCCACAGAGTAAGAAGGTGCGCACGAGCCGACTTGCAGAGATCGGACTCTTAGTTGAAGAGGCAATCTCTAACAGCGTCCGCCATGGCAGATCTTCTCAGGTGGAGATTGAAATTCCGCCTCCTTCAACCAATGAGCTAACTATTCGAATTAAGGATAATTCCGAGATTCCCATTAGAACCAATCTTGACGACGGTCACTCTAAGGGGATGGGGCTAAAAATTTATGATTCAGTTACTGATGGTAACTGGACTTTAAAGAATGACTCATCTAAAAGGTCCACAATTCTCTCCGCTCAGGTTGCACTGGCCTAAATGAGCGAAGAAGTCAGATAAGGAGTACTACAAGCTATGCTCTCACCCACTAGAGGATGCCTCGCACCGAACAGAAAGGTCATTATTTAAATGCGAATACTTGTCACCGGAGCCGCAGGATTCTTGGGTTCACATTTTTCAGATAAATATCTAGCTCAGGGACATGAAATCCTTGCAGTGGATAATTTCTTCACAGGCAACCGAAAAAATATCCGCCACTTAATGGATAATGCTAATTTTGAGATGCTTCGACATGACATCACTCAACCACTGATTGTTGAGGTAGATGCTATCGCTAACTTTGCTTGCCCAGCTTCTCCTATTCAGTATCAGAAGTTTCCAGTACAGACGATTAAGACAAGTATCTTGGGTATTACAAATATGTTGGGTTTAGCAAAGAGACTCAATATCAAAATAATGCAAGCTTCCACCAGTGAGGTCTACGGTGACCCTGCAATAAGCCCTCAGACCGAGTCGTATTGGGGCAATGTAAATCCAATTGGTATTCGCGCTTGCTACGATGAAGGTAAGCGAGTTGCTGAAACAATTATGTTTGATTACCAGCGCCAATACGGAACTAAGATTAAAGTTGCGAGAATATTTAACACCTACGGCCCAAGAATGTCCCTCGATGATGGTCGAGTAGTAACAAATTTTGTTGGACAAGCGCTTCGAAATCAGCCAATCACAATTTATGGCGACGGGATGCAGACTCGGTCTTTCTGCTTCGTCGATGACCTCATCAATGGGTTAAGTGCTCTCTTTGATTCGAGTGATGATGTGACAGGTCCAATTAATATCGGAAATCCTCGTGAGTTTACAATGGTTGGCCTAGCCAATTTGGTTGTAAAAATGACAAACTCTAATTCAAAGATTGAATTTGTCGCACTTCCACAAGATGACCCTCGCCAGAGAAAACCAGATATCTCCGTGGCTAAGAGCGTTCTTGGTTGGGAACCGAAAGTTGACCTTGAAAGCGGCCTGCTAAAAACTATTGAATATCTGCAGACACAGATTTGACTTTCGATCACATCACCTAGGGAAGGAAGTACTTTGATGCGCATACTTGTCACAGGTGGGGCTGGTTACATCGGGGGTACTGCAACCTCAATCTTGCTCGATAGAGGTTACGAGGTAACGGTTCTCGATGACTGCTCAACAGGTCATCGCGAAAGTGTGGACCCACGAGCAAAGGTGATAGAAGGTTCTATCCTGGACGCTTCAGCCACTGCAGCTGCTCTTGTTGGCTGTCAAGCAGTTATGCACTTTGCGGCAAAGGCGCTTGTTGGCGAATCCGTTGAAAAGCCTGCGCTTTATCATGAGATAAATGTAAATGGATCAAAGAATTTACTGGCTGAGATGAAGGCTGCTGGTATCGACAAAATGGTTTTCTCATCAAGTTGTGCAACATATGGCCAGCCAAAATTGTCTCCTATTTCCGAGGATGCAGAGACTTTGCCAATTAATCCCTATGGGCAGAGCAAGCTAGATGTAGACAAGATGTTGACGGAAGCGGCCAGGGATTGGCTTGGCGCGATTAGTCTTCGCTACTTCAATGTTGCGGGGTCGTTGAGAAGTAAGAACGGTTGGCTTGCCGAACGGCATGATCCTGAGACACACCTGATTCCGAATGTGCTCAAGGCAACATCGGATAATCCTCTTAAAGTATTTGGAACCGACTGGCAGACTCCTGATCGAACATGCATCCGAGATTACATTCATGTCGTCGATTTAATCGATGCACATATAAAGGCGCTCGAACTTCTCACCCCGGGCACACATCGAATCTTTAATTTAGGTAGTGGCACCGGTCATTCGGTAGCTGAGGTTATTACAGCCGCTGAGACAGTGTTGGGGCGCACGGTTCCTCGTGAGAATTCGATGCGTCGCGTTGGAGACCCAGCAGTTCTAGTTGCAGATATCACCAAAGCTCAATCTGAATTGGGATGGGCTCCCAGCCACTCATTGGAAGAGATGGTTCGAGATTCCTGGGAGTCCCAGAAGAGCCTTTGAGGGATGGGTGGCTCAATAAATCCTATTTAAAGGTTTTAAATTTAGGTAAGTGCAGGTCAAACTGGATTGAAACGATTCGCGTAAGTATTACAACCGCTCCCCCAACAATCGCACAGATATTGTCCCCAAGACTGAATTGGTGGAGTACAACAAAAGTAATTGCGCCCATCATAGATGAAGTACCGATTGTCTCTCTGTGCAGAAGTACTGGCTCGACTTGGCATAGGACATCTCGAAGTAAACCGCCTGTAACGGCAGTAATGACGCCAAGGAGAATTGCTGCGAACCAGGTGACATCCATTTCAAAGGCCAACTGAGTTCCAGACACAGTTGCAACAGCTAACCCGAATGTATCCATAATCAGCAGCGTTTTACCCGCGTGCGTTACGCGTCTAAAGACGAGAGTGATAATCACCGCAGCGATAACGCTTGCAACAATCCATGGGTCGATGATCCAAATAGGTCGGATGCCCAAAAAGACGTTACGAAGCGTTCCGCCCGATACTGATGCAATTGCTGCAATAAAGGCGATTCCGCCGTAATCAAGGCCCTTATCTGCTGCCACTCGCGCGCCTACTAGGGCAAAGACGAAGGTGGAGAGTAGATCGAGGATGTGGAGCAGAGTCATGGGTACAGGGTACGCAATCAGAGGTGCGCCCTGCACAAAACTGCAAAATAGTTTCATTTGCGTCACATTTTGCCTGTTTGGGTATCGGTATCACCCTGCCTTCCGTAGAGTTCCGCGCATGTCAAAAACTTCGAAGAAGACCACAGGACTCAGCACAGATAAGAATTGGTGGCGCCAAGCGGCCATCTATCAGATCTACCCACGCAGCTTCGCAGATTCAAATGGCGATGGCATCGGCGATATCAAGGGAATCACTTCACGCATTCCTTACTTGAAGTCACTTGCAATCGATGCAGTGTGGTTGAGTCCTTTCTATCCGTCAGCTTTGGCAGATGGTGGTTACGACGTTGATGATTATCGCAATGTAGATCCAAAGCTTGGAACACTTGAAGACTTTGACGAGATGCTTGCTGGACTTCATAAAGAAGGAATCCGCGTATTTGTAGATATCGTTCCTAACCACTCATCCAACTTGCACGAATGGTTTAAGGAAGCTCTCGCTGCAAAGCCGGGATCAAGGGCACGCGAGCGTTACATCTTCCGCGACGGTAAGGGCGTCAATGGCGAACTTCCACCATCAGATTGGGTTTCACACTTTGCTCCATCTGCATGGACACATGAATCAACTTTTGGTGGAAAGAATGGTCAGTGGTTCTTGCACTGGTTCGCACCAGAACAGCCAGATTTCAACTGGGAGAACCGTGAAGTTCAGAAAGATTTCTTGAAGACTCTGAAGTTCTGGTCAGATCGTGGCGTCGATGGTTTCCGTATCG
>Ga0214921_10002828_pt1 | contig 27464 bp, 31 predicted proteins | sample LL1505_MetaG_FD_177992 | JGI IMG/M metagenome (GOLD analysis project Ga0214921, IMG submission 177992) | Freshwater microbial communities from Lake Lanier, Atlanta, Georgia, United States - LL-1505 | ecosystem: Environmental > Aquatic > Freshwater > Lake | place: USA: Georgia | collected... | reverse complement strand
AAAATTGGTCTTCCATAAACAATTACATTTACAAGTGTTGGTGTTTGTGTTTGTGTTTGTGTTTGTGTTTGTGTTTGTGTTTGTGTTTGTGTTTGTGTTTGTGTTGGTGTTTGTGTTTGTGTTGGTGTTGGTACAGACAGTTTTTTATTTTTTTGATGCTTTCGATTATCTTGTTTGTAGATAACATTAGTCGAATTGATAACTTGATTAATCTCATAAAATGTACATGGGTTTATTTCTTGTGTGTCTTCTAGACATATTAGCTTATTGCGAATATTTTTCTCTACATATCCATTTTTAGATGTAAAGTAAACGTAAAACACACCACATTCTTTTTCAGCCCATGCCAATAGCGTCTTGTCATTGAACTTATGAGTTAGAGCCGCACGCACATTGTTAATATCAGAGATATCATCAATACGGAACATACAGTATCGTAAACCTTTTGGCATTTTTTTATACAAAATACTATAAATAATTATACAGGCTGTAAATATTAAATTTTTCAATTTTTATTAATTATTTTTTAAATAAAAATTAATTTAGTTTTTTACTATCTAACTTTTGTCACAATCTATATCACTATCACTATTATCAATACATGTGTAAGACATGCACCTATATTAAATTTTATAGAATATGAAAACTTAAATGAAAGATTATTAAAATAATTTTTTATTTGTTTTTTTACTAATCGTCATCTGATTCGTTATCAGACTTGTCATCAGACTTGTCATCTGATTCGTCATCAGACTCGTCCTTTTCAATTTCAAAGAAGTTTGGGTATCCAAGCGTGACCCTATTGTATACCTTTTGCACAAAGGGAATAACTTCCGAATTATCCATTCGAATAGGGTCATCGTATTGTTCTAGCATTGGAATACGTGGATACTTTCCTCCAATATTAACCCAAACTTCCATTCCATCAATATCTATATCAGACGGCGAAGCAACTGATACTTCAATTGGTTGCATTTCGCCCTTATAAAAAATAGAACCCATACGAACCTTCATGCAATGCAAGTTAGAATCCTGATGAATATTCATTGAAGAAAAGCGCTTATCGTTAAAATACTTAATAAACCACTTGATCTTTGCTGCCCTAGACGGACATTGTGTGTAGAAGTAGAAATACTTACTTTCCGTGTTGGGTAGCGAAAATTGAGGAACTTCTGGATATGACTCTAGTTCTTCCAAGTAGCATAGTTTTTCATTCGTAAGCTTTGGCATAGAAACGGTAATAGTAAGGTCTGACATCTTTTTTTCTTGTTGATGATATATAACAGTTTATTAATATTGAGCCTATTAAATACTTAATTTTTCAATTTTTTTTAATTATTTAAAATTTTAAAAGATTTTCTATGAAACTCTGATAAACCATATTTTTTTATACCTTCGATGTGTTTAACTGTTCCATATCCCATATTATTTAATAAATTATATTTATCTATTAAATCTGGATATGTACAACATAACTTTTTAATATAATCATCATGATATTCTTTTGCTATAATAGATGCGGCAGCAATAGAATAATAATTAGCATCACCTTTTACAATAGATTTAGTATTATAAGATATAAATTTTTTTTCCCAACCTACACCATCAATTATTAAATAATTTGGTTTAAAAGTAAGTTGTTCTACAGCTCTTGACATTGCTAATTTAGTAGCTTCTAAAATATTAATAGAATCAATTTCATGTGGTTCAGCATAACCAACCGCCCATTCATCAACATTTTGTTGAATCCATTCTAAAACTTCTTTTCTTTTTTTACTTGATAATTTTTTAGAATCCATAACGGATTCATTAATTGGAGTATCTCCCCAATTAACTGCCGCAGCATAAACTCTACCAAATAATGGACCTCTACCCGCTTCATCTAATCCAACTTCAATTTCATAATTATTTAATTTATTATAATTAATTTTCATTATAAAATAAAATAAACATTTTTTAATTAGTTTTTCATAATTGGTATATATTCCCACCTTTGAAAACATACAGGACAATGATTATTTATATTAACCCATGGGTTTATACATTCAAAATGAAATGAATGATTACATTTACCAGTAACAACAAATGAATCAATACATTTATCTTGACTATATAAACTTGATTCATTTAAATTATAACGACAAATAGTACATTCTGTATTTGTTGGAACATTATGACACCAAGAAGTAGATAAATTTACTTTTTTAACTTTAAAAGGATATGTCATTTATTTAATATTTTATTAATATTTAATATATTAAATAATCAATTTTTAATTTCATCTATAATAGAATCATATGCCATTACAAAATTAGTCCAATCATATCCAATAATTCTTTTTTTTTCTATAATTTGTGGTCCTTTTAATGAAACAAAAATTTGAACAGGAATAGCACTAATTTTATACATTTCACATAAACTTTCATTTTCTTTAGAATCAATATCTAAATGTCCAACTACTAAATCTGGCATTAATTCGATAGCTTCGTCTGTTTTTAGTTTTTCTTTAAGTTTTTTACAAGGTTCACACCATTCGGCACCAAAATATAATACAACAACTTTTTTATTATTTTCCCAAATAAGTTCTTCTAATTGTTCTATACTATTAATATCAATTATCATTAATATTAATAATATTAATTGTTTAAATAATATTTAATCATTTTTTTTAAAGGTTTTTATTCAGATAAAAAATCAGAATCAGAATTATCAGATATTGTATTTGAAGATACTAATGTACTTGAAGATACTAAATCAGAATCTGACTTATTTTGAATAAATTGTTTACTAGTTTTCATTTGTTTAGATTCTACGTTAACTTTTCTTCCGCGACCACCATTTTGAATAAATAAAGAAGAAATAGAATCTGATTCTAATTGAGTGTTTTCAGTTTTTTCTGTAATAGTAGTATTTAATTGATTGCCTCCAATTAAATTATTATCTTTAGGATTTAAAAAAATCGAAGATTGTTCGGAAAAATTATTTACTTGCATTTTATCAAATTTAGATTTTAAATCTAAATATTTATTTTTATATTTAAAATATTTTTCTTGGTAGGACATAGTATATATTAATATTTAGATATAAATTATTAAAAATAATATTATAATTTTCTATATTATAGTAAATGGAAATTGATAAAAAATGCGCACCAAATAAAACATATACTGGTCGTTCTTGTTTAACGTTACAATCATTAAAATTAATAATAGAATCATATAATAAAAAAAGTAAAGAATGTGATAAAATAAAAATATCAGATAATAAAGAAGAAATGGTTAAAGAATTAGAAAAAAAATTATCTAATAAATGTGATAATCAAACATGTTGGTTACGTTTAGATATTATTCAACAACTTGAAGATGAAGCAATAAAAGAAGATATTATAAAAAATACTTTTAGACCAGAAGGACCAAAAAAAAAATATGAATGGTTATCAACATCAGATATTAATGATGTAGTTACTCAATATCAAGAAAAACATAAAGATTTTTTATTTTTAGGAGCTTTACCTGCAGATTTTGATGAGTTAGAAGTTTTAGGTATTAGTAGTTTAGATTTTTCAGAACTTGAAGAAGAAAAAAAACATAAAATAGGAATAGTTATTAATTTAGATGTACATACACAAGGAGGTTCGCATTGGGTTGCATTATATACAGATTTAAAAAAAGGTCAAATTTATTATTTTGACTCTTTTGCTAAAAAACCTTATATAAGAACAAAAAAATTTATAAATAGAATAGTAAAATATATTTATAAAAAAAAATATAATAAAGAGTTTAACATTACTGCTTTTATAAAAAAAATTACAAGTAATGGAGAAACTAAATATTTAAATAAATTAAAAGATTTTGATATTAGATATAACACGGTACAACATCAATTTAATAATTCCGAATGTGGTGTTTATTCTATTAATTTTATAGTAAGACTTGTAGGTGGTGAAAGTTTTGACGAAATAACCCAAAATATTACAAAAGATGATGACATGAATAAATGTAGAACAAAATATTTTAGAAATGTTGATATTAAATAAATTATACTATTTTAAATATTTATTTCTTCAACAGGATTATTAATTTCTAGTTGAATATTTAAATTATATTTTAATCCGTAAAAGTTAAAAGGTCTACCATTTGAATCTCTAAAACTTAATTCTAACTTATCTAATTTAATTAATTCTTCAAATTTAAATTGATAATTACCTTGATTAATTGTATATAATACTGCAAAAGGTGTTGAATCATCTAAATTATTTATAAATAAAAATATTTTTTCTTCAATTCGTAAATCCCACAATTTATCAGCGATAAATTTTGAGTTTTCTTTACAAATTGATGTAAAACCTAAAACTTCTTTACTTAATGGTGTTGGTATAATTTCAAATGATTCATCTGAACTAATTTCAACAAATTGTTCTACATTTAATTCAAATTTATATTTTTCTGATATTTTGTTTAATTTTTCTAGTAATGATTCAATTGAATATTTACCAGAATTTAATTTTAATTCTATTATTTCATTATTCATATTTTTTATTTGAAAAATATTATTTTTTCCAGATTCTATATTATATCTAGCTTGTGGTATTGAATAAGACATTAGTTTTATTCCTATTATATTTTCTATAGATCTAAATTCAAATGAAAAATTACTTAGTGGTTCATCTGGTGAAATATCTAATTGAATATTTGATGTTCCATATAAATATTGATATTTTACCATTAATAATTTCATTTCTTCTATTTTTTTTGTTACTAATGTTTCTTTATTATTTAATTTTTCAAATTCTAATATAATATCTTGTTTAACCAAGTCCATTTTATTATTATTAAAATGATTTAATTCATTTTTTAATATTTCATTTTCTTTTTTAATTTTTTCAACTTCATAAGCTTCAACCATTCCTAATTTTTTTAATGTATTTTGAATTTTACTAATATCTAAATTTTTATTTAATATTGTTTTAGATGATTGCTGATAAACTTCTTGTTTTTGAATATTTTGTTCTTTTACTTGTTTTTTTATTTGTTCTTTTCTCATGTGTTCTTTTAATTGTTCTATTCTCATTGATTCTGTTAATTGTTCTTTAATCATTTGTTCTCTCAATTGTTCTTTTTTCATGTGTTCTCTTAATTGTTCTCTTCTCATTTGTTCTATTAATTGTTCTTTTGATTGTTCTGATATTTCCTGACGTTTTTTCATTTCACTCAAATATTTTTCTTCACGAATTTGTTCAACCGTTTTTGGTTCATAATCAGGTATTTCATTTATTTCTGTGTTATTAAATGTTTCTGATGTAAAATCTATTTTACCTTTATTAGGTGGAATATTAACATTAGTTCTTTCGTGTTCTAAACTTTTTAATCTTTCTTGAAATGAACGATTATCTTCTTCTATTTCTCTAATATCTATTGGTTTATCAATATTATTAATATTATATAAATCTACATTATCGCTATTATTAGATAAAAATCCTATATCTAATTCGTCTTGAGAAAAATTTTGAGTAAAATCTGGTTTTCCACCTTTTTTTTTTAAATCGGGAATTTGAATAGAAATATTATCATTTTTTTCAGGTTGAGTTTTTGTTGGTTTTAAAAAATCAGGTGTTCTTGGTCTAGCATTTAATCGTGTTTCACCATCTCTTTCTGAAGTTAATTCTTCTATTCTTTTATTTATATCATTAGAACCTTTACCATATTGATATTCATTAAATTTATAATTTTCATTAACTTGGTCTACAATTGGTTTAAATAATTTATCAAATTTATCATTATTACTTTTATTTTGATTATTATTTGGTGGATATAAAAATTGATTTATATTTTGAGAAGGTATTGGTCTTTCTGAAATTTTATTACCATTATTTGGATTCGAATTAAAATCTCTTTCAAATTTTAATTGTGATGCATTTACTTCATTAATTCCAAAAATATCAGTTAAACTTAATTCTTTTTGTGTTTCATTATAAGATGTTTTATTAAATTGTTGATAAATAGAATCAAAATTTTTTTTATTAATTTTTTTTAAATCTAATGATTTATAAATTATTTTCATATTTTTTATTAATAAATCAATTATTTTTTTTTTATCCTCTTTGGGTATTTCGGTTAATTTATTTTTTTCAAGTATTTTTTTGTTTAATGATGAAATATTTTCTTTTGAAAAAAATGTATCCGTTATAGTTTTAACCTGTCCATTTAATTCTATAGTTGCCATATTAATATAAATATTATTTTTTTTTTAAATAAACTTACTTTAATTAAACGTTTATTATTCTAAAGATTTATTTGAAAAAGTTGAATAAACAGAACTATCATCATTATCATTATCATTATCACTATTATTATCAATATTTAAAATTAATTTACCATCATTATTATTAATTAAAGACCAAGGAGGATAATATATATCAACTTTAGTATATTGATCTTCTTTTAATACTCCATAATTAATTAGTGCCATTTTTGCAGCTGCTTGCTCGCCTTCTTTTTTAGAAGTTCCTAATCCAAAACCAATACATTTATCTTTAAAATGATCATTTGGAAAATATTCTGGTTTTTCAACACCCATAATATATGTTCTTTTATGCGGAGGGCCTTCACAATAAATAGTACAATATGATGGAAATTTCCATTTTTTAACGTGATAATATCTAAGCAATCTATCTTTATAATTATTATCTTTATAAAGTTTTTCTGAATAATTAATCATTGTTTCAAGTAAGTTAACCATAAGGTGAAAACATGGTTCAAAACCATTACTATTAAATAACGCACCCATAAATGCTTCAAATACATCTTCGTGTATCTTATCTAAATTACGCCCATTCATTGTTTCTATTTGTTTAGAAATTATAAAAAATTTTTCTAATCCTAATTCTTTAGACATTTCTGCAAGATTTGTTTTATCTTCAATTTTAGTTTGAAGACGTGTCATAAATCCTTCGTCTTGATTAGGATATCTTTTAAAAAGATAAAAAGAAACAATAATTTTTATTACACGATCTCCAAAATATTCTAATCTTTCATAACTTCTTCCTTGTAATTCTAAAAGATTTGTTGGATTTCCCATTTCTTTTTTTGTTGCTTCTAAAACATGTTCTGGAAAAATTTCTTTTTTACAATATGATTTGTGAGTAAAAGCTTCATAAAAAAAATTAATATGATTTATTTTTTTTACGCTTACATTAAAATTTGACAAAATTTGAATAATATCTTTTTCAGTTGGTAAGATATTATTTAAATTATAAGGAATTTGAAATATTTCTTCTTCACCATTATTATTTATAATTTTTAATCCATCCGTTAAATAATTTGTCATTAATATAATAACACTTTATTCTATAAATAGATTTTTTTCAATTTTTATTATTATTTAAACAAATAATTTAATTTATTATAATGGATAATAAAATTAAAGAGGAATGTACTATAGCTGTTTGTGGACCAGTTGATGCAGGTAAAAGTTCATTAATTGGTGTATTAACATATGGTGAGTTAGATGATGGTCGTGGTTATACTAGAAATAAAGTGTTAATACATCCCCATGAAAGAGAAACAGGAAGAACAAGTCATATTACATATAATCCACTAGTATATTATAAAAAAGACGATAATACTGTTTCTTTATATGCACCCAAAGATGATAAAATTTTAAAAGATATTAAAATACGTTCTAAAACTATTTGGGATACAAAAGTTACTTCTTTTTTAGATTTAGCCGGACATGCAAAATATCTTAAAACAACTATATTTGGTGTAACAGGTATGTTCCCTGATTATGGTATTGTTGTAATTGGTGCAAATACTGAAATTACTAAACTAACTAGAGAACATTTAGGAATTTTATTATATTTAAATATTCCTTTTATTATTACTATTACAAAAATTGATTTAACACCAAAAGATATTTATCAAAATTTATGTAATCAATTAAAAAAATTACTTGGTAAAACTAATTTTGGTAAAATTTTATATTTTATTAATAATGATAAAGAAACAGACGATTATGTAAATAATATGTTAGGTAATCCTGATATAATTCCAATTGTTTCAATTTCTAATAAAGTAGGAACTAATATTGATAATTTACATCAAATTCTTTATCTATTACCACATCGTGAAAAATGGTCAAATATTAATGGTTCTATTTATTATGTAGATGGTAAATTTGTAGTTCCTGGTATTGGTTTAGTTGTATCTGGTACAAATAAGGGAAATTCAATTAATATAAAACAAAAAATGTATTTGGGTCCATTTGAAAATAACACATTCAAAGAAGTTGTAATTCGAAGTATTCATAATAGTTTAAGAGAAAATATTAATACAGCTTTAGCTAATCTTCAAACTACTTTAGCTATTAAAGGAACTAAAGAGCAAATTAATAGAAATCAAATTAGAAAAGGAATGGTTTTAATAGATAATATTGATAAATTTAAAACACATGTTGTTAAGAAATTTAAAGCAAAAATTAATATATTACATCATTCTACAACTATTAAATCTGGTTATTCACCTGTAATTCATTGTGGTCCTATTAGACAATCTGCAAAAATTAATTTAAATAATCAAATTCTAAGAAATGGTGATACTAGTTACGTTGAATTTGAATTTACTTATTATCCAGAATTTATAGAAAAAAATATGGTTTTCTTTTTTCGTGATGGTTCAACAAAAGGAGTAGGTAATGTAATAGATTATTAATTTTTAATAATTAAATATTTAAAAATATTTAAAAAATATTTAAATATATTACTATGTAATATGAACCCGGGTTATGATAATACTCAACTTTCTATTGTACAACCTCCTCTTATAGAAACTCCTAAAAAAGTTTCTTTTTTTAAAAGAATACCATTTTTATATTTTATTTATTTAAGTCTTTTATTATTAGTTATAAGTATTTATTTTTTTGTGAAAAATGTACGTTTATATAATGAAAGAGATACTAAAGAAAACCAAATTAAAAATAAAAAAAATATACGTAATTCAAGATTTTATATTTTTGTAAGTGTTCTTTTATTAATTGTTTCTAATTATTTTAATTTATATTCCTCCTATTAAATTATACACGACACCTCTATTTGTTTTTTAATTAATTTTGATTAATAAACAGAAAAGATAAAATTTTAAGAAGTATTTTAGGAAATACTGGTTGGCCATTTGCAGTAATATAGTTAGGAATATTTATTTATGCTAACAACTACTGGTAAAATATCATATACTAAATATAACATTATTATACTACAATATCTTCTTAAACCTATAGATTTAAGAAGTTTTATATTTTTTTATATTTTTAAAATATCTAATACTATATATTATGAGTCTTCATTCTATTGAATCATTATTTACAGCATCTATAATAGTAGATACTATTATAGGGTATCTACTATTATTTAATAAAAATGGTGGAAAAAGTATTAGACAATGGTATAAAGAATTAACTATTGGAGCATATGTTATGGATATAACATCAATAATTATTGGAACCTATTTAGCTACATTATTAAGTACTGATTTTTATATGCAATTATTTTATGTTGTTATTATAGGTTTAATCCACGATATTTCTTTTTTTACATTTTTAATGAATGTTAATACTAAAAGTAGTAAAGTACTTGAAATTTTTAAAAATTATGGTAACGAAAATGGAAAAATAATATTAGTAATAGATGCACTAATGTTGATTTCAACTTTGTTCGTATCAAATTATTTATTAAATAATTTTTTAAACGCTAATATAATATTTTTAGGGGTTTTATCTTCATATATTGGTCTTTTAATGATATATTCTTTTTAAATTTATATTAAAATAATTATATCAAGTAGTGCAATTATTTTAATATATATAATAATAAAACATATAAAAAGTACTAATTAATATTTATTTATTAAAGTAAAATAAACTTGAATTTCTTATTGCATTTTACAACATCTTCTTAAATCAATAAATTTAAAAAGTGTTGATATTTTTTCTTTTGATAAAAATTTAATTTAAAAAATATCAATGATCATAGGTTTATCAGGATCAGTTTTAATATAGCAACAAAAAGGCTCTGGTTTAGTCTTATTTGCATTTGGTATTAGTTTGACTCTTACTGGACTTTACATTTTAGTTTTTAAACAAAAAAAAGAATTAAAATTATAATAAAAATAATATAATTTTATGTTTGATTTATCAAAAAAGCATATGGAATCTGTTTTTAAATATTTATTTATTATCAACTACTGGTAAAATATCATATACTAAATCTTTATATGTCATCATTCTCATTCTACAACAATATCTTCTTAAACCTATAGATTTAAGAAGTTTTGATATTTCTTTTTCTGATTCTTTTTTAGAATATTTTGGATTAGAACAGATTTCTGCTTTCTTTTTTTCATATTCTTCTGTTTTTTGACCCAAAAAAAATCCACAAGTTGGACAAGTTGTATATAGCATTAAATACTAATATATTTTATTTTTAAATTAATTTATCAATTTTTATTTAAACAATTAAATATTTTTTCTAATGGTTTTTAATGTCGCAACTAAAAATGTTAGAAAGAGACCAAAAATTTAATGTAGATGAATTTAATAAAAAATTTGAAGAATCAGATTTAATTAATAAAGATATACCACAACAAAACATTATTAATAAAGAAATAAAACAAGAAATAAAACAAGAAATAAAACAAGAACTAGAACAAAATGTAATTATGATCAAAAATTTATTTTTTGAAATTCTTGAATTATTAGTTGATTTTAAAAATCCTATTCCATATATATTAGAAAATCAACAAAGAGAATTTAATTTTGCTATTATGATTTTATTAATAGGTTTATTATTATTATTTTTTTCTAATTTATTAATTTAGATGTTATATTTAGGTTTTCCTACTTCTTTTCTACAAACAGGGCATTTATAATTATAATGATTTAACCAAGGTTGTATGCATTCATCATGAAATGTATGGGCGCATGGTAAATCACATACTTGTTCATCTACATTTATTTCACTCATACAAATAGTACATTTTTCTTCTTTTTTTTCTATTGATTTATAAACTTTTAATTTATCTTTTTCTGAATCATCAAGAGTTGATACAACATCTTCCATTATTGTTTCAGATAATAAAGAATTAAATATTCCTTGTGTTGAAAATAAAGGATTTGTATTTATAATATTTCTTAAATTTGGTTGAAATATAGTATTAGGATTAAATGTATATTGTATTGTTCTTATTGTATTTGAAGAATTTAAAGAATTTGACGAATAAAAAGTAAATTGTATATTTCCATTCATTGGATTATTATTTAAAAAATTAATTATATTACCTGATGTATCTTCGTAATTATCTTCTTCAATAGTTTCCAATTCAATAATTTCTTGAGTATTGGTTTCTTGAGTATTGGTTTCTTGAGTATTGGTTTCTTGAGTATTGGTTTCTTGAGTATTGGTTTCTTGAGTATTGGTTTCTTGAGTATTGGTTTCTTGATTATTAGTTTCTTGATTATTGGTTTCTTGAATATTCGGTTCTTGATTATTGGTTTCTTGATTATTGGTTTCTTGATTATTGGGTTCTTGATTATTAGTTTCTTGAGTATGATAAATAATATAATTATTTAATATATTAATAAAATGACTAGATATTTGTTCTTCATGTGTAGGATATAATACGTCATTTATTTGTTCAATTGTCATATTAATGCCTATATATTCATAAAATTGTTTTAAAATATTTGGAATATATTCAATTTCTATTCCTCTTTTAATTAATTCATATTTAAGTTCATACATAATATCATTTTCATTTTCAAATTCATCTTGAAATGAAATTCTTAAGGCAAATAATTCATCAAAATCTGTATTATGGCTCATTATTAATAAAGAGATATATTTCTATTAAACATTTAATTAAATATATTTAAAAAAAGAGTTTCTTTATATAATAAATGGATGATATACCTTTTAATATACAAAATATTCAAAATTTACTAGAAATTAATTATTTATCTAATTTAATTAAATCTTGTGAAAAAAATGGATTAAATAAAAAATATTTATTAGAAGAAAAATTATTAAAATTATCAGAAAATTCTGAAATTAAAAATACTATTCCAAATAATACAGAATCACCTACAACATCAACACAATATACTGATGATTATTTATATTTAAAACCTTGGGTAAAATTAAATACTATTCATAAAATTATAAAAATAAAAGAATATATTAATATGTTATTAATTAATGATGAAAATGAAAAAAATGAATTAAAAGAAAAATTAATAAATATGATAAAAACTAAAATTATTACAAAAAAAGATAGTATTTTATATGATTCAACTAAAGGTAAAATAATTAGTATACCAAATTTACAATTTATAAATGGAAAGTATGTTATTTAATAAAAATTGATTAAAAGAAACTATATAATAATTAATATTAATATTATTATTAAATGTCAATAGATAAAATATTTGACGATATTAAAAAATATTTAGAAATACAACAAAATAAATCTTGTTCTGAAACAGAATATTATAGTCTTTTAAATGATTGTTATAGAAGATATAAAGAAATTTATCCCGAATTAACATTATCATTAATGATTGAAATTTTTACAATATTAACTAAAAATAAAAAAAAATTTATTAAAATATTAGATACCGATATTTGCTATTTTCCAAATCATCTTGAATTATATTCTCCAGTTAAAATTCCCAATGAATTTCAAAAATTAGAAAATCATTTTCAAAAATTAAAAGCACTTCCACAACCAGAACAAAGATCTAAAGAATGGTTTGAATATCGTCATGATCGTATTACTGCTTCAGATACTGCTGCTGCAATTGATGAAAATCCATATGAACCAGTAGAATCTTTTATTCTTAAAAAATGTGATCCAGACTATCAATTTTTAGATAATGCAAATGTATATCATGGGAAAAAATTTGAATTAATTGCAACAAAAATTTATGAACATATTAATAACGTTCAAGTAGTTGAATTTGGTGCATTACCTTCAGAAACACATTTATTTTTAGGAGCATCACCAGATGGAATTTGTTCTGCAAAAACTCTTGATAATAAATTTTCAGATAAATTAGGTACAATGTTAGAAATTAAATGTGTTGCACCAAATGGAAGAACAATAGAAACATCAGGAATAATTCCAGGACATATTTGTCCGTATTATTATTATTTACAAGTTCAACAACAATTAGAATGTTGTGAATTACAAACATGTGACTTTTGGCAATGTAAATTAATTGAATATAAAACACGCGAAGACTATTTAATAGATAATTGTCAAAATACAAAACATAAAATCGGTATAAATGGACAAAGTATAAACATAGATGATAAAATTAAAAAAGGAGTTTTACTTCAATTCTTTCCAAAAATATGGAAACCTGAGTTTGTAGAAGATAATATTGAATGGAAAAGTAAATTTATCTATCCTCCAAGATTAGATATAAATTCTCATCAATATGATGAATGGATTGCTAAGACAATGTCAGAATTAAATGAAAAATATCCAGATCTTATTAAAGATTATTCATTCAATAAAGTTATTTATTGGAAATTAGAACAATCACATAACCAACCAATAGAAAGAGATAAAAAATTATTTGCATCTATTTTACCAATTTTAAAACAAACTTGGGAAAAAGTTAAATATTATCGTGAACATTTAGATGAATTACCAAAATTAAAACAAATTGTTGAAAAAAGAAAAAAATATATTAGAACAGATACCGAATTTAAAATTGATAATGATTTAATTAAAAATAATGTATTATTTTTAGATGATTTTAAACAAACAAAAACTAAAAAAGAAGTTGTTTCTAAAAATGTAAAAAAAGAAGTAGAATGTGATTTTATTGATGATGAAAGTCAAAAAATAAAAAAAAAATTAAATAAATCAAAAACATCAAATAAGAAAGAAGAATCTGATAAAGAAGATGATGGTGAATATAAAAAGTTACCTAAAATTAATTTTTTAAATAAAACATCATTTAAAAAAGATGATAGTGAATGTGATTTTATAGATTAATATTATGTAATTTACAACTATTTCGTCCACAAATTTGTCCTTTTCTTAATCCAGATTTAAGAATAGATTGACATAAATATTCATTTTCTTTATTTTTTTTATTTTCTTTATGATAACAACAATTAGTTCTACCACAATATTCTCCTTTACGATTACCTGTTGTAAGTAATATTGTACAATCTTGTTGAATAATTTTATTTGATTTAATTGATGCTATTCTTTGACAATAAGGACATTTTATTTTATTAGTTGTTTTATTTAAACAGTTACTATGATAATAATGATTACAAGATAAAATTAATTCGTCATTTTCAATTGGTAAATGACAAATTAAACACTTTTCTTTTGAAGATTGATCCATTTTTTCAATTATTTTATATAAAGAATCAAAATCAAGATTCATATATTATAAATATATAAAAATTGATATTTAAATAGATTCTTTATTTATGATAATAATTATAAATTATTTCAAGAATTATGATGAAAAATGCCAATTATGATGAAGAAAGCGATAATAATTATGAAGAAGAAAGTAATAAAGAAAGCGATAATAATTATGAAGAAGAAAGTAATAAAGAAAGTTATGATGAATATGATAAAGAAAGTTATGAAGAAAGTTATGAAGAAAGTGATGAAAAAAGTGAAGATGAAAAAAGTGAAGATGAAAAAAGTGAAGAAGAATATGAAGATGAATTAAACTATAAAAAACAAATTCTTAAATCTTTTTATAATTATTTAGAAGTTGTTATTAAATCAATAGATGATAAAAAACATAATAAAAAAATAATTAATAAATTATATTATATAATTGATAAATATTATAAAAATAATTATAATAAAGAAAGTCAAATAACTTTTAAAAAAAAAGAAAATAATATTTTTGAATCTTTTATTAATAAAACTATAGATATTAATAAAAGACTAATTAAAGCTGAAGATAATACTAATTCAATATTGATTCTTAATAATTTTATTACTAAAACATTGATTTATTAATAGTTATTAATATTTATTTATATTTATAATAATAAAAATATAAAATTGCTTAATTAGAATAAGCAGTGCCAGCCATACCAGACATAACTCTTAATACGTTGTAGTTAACAGTGTAAATATTTAAATTGTCATCACTGCTTCCAGTTACGGTGTCGTTATTTAACGAAATATTAAGAGTAGCATTGTCGATACGCGAGAAATTGCAAGTGCCACTGGGTTGGTGGTCTTCAGGTTTGAGGGCAAAACTGTAGACATTGATACCATCAGCAGGGGTGTTGCTGAAGTGTTGGTAAGGTTGGACATAATTAAAGTAGTTGCCATCTCTGGTTTGGAATCTATCATGACCGTTAAGTTGTAATTTGCCACTGGTAATGGGGTTAACAGTGCAATCAACCCATCTTCCGTAGTTAAAGTGATCGGTAACATATACACCATGAAGAGCTAAGAAATTAGCATGAGCACCCCATGTATCTAATTGGGTAATAGTATTAGTCATATCTTTGGCGGTTATTTCATTTTTCAATAAAACTACGTTACCTGGAATAGCCGATACAGTACCCGAAGAAGCATCAGCAAAAACTAATTGAGCATCAATTTTGGCTAATAAATTAGTAAGGGGGGATTCGAGCCCAGATACTACATCTGGAATTTGTACTTCACCATCAGTGGTTACTAAGGTAACCAATGTTCCAGCACTATTTAAAGTTCTGGTAGATAACCAAAGTAATTTAGCAAATGTTTCACGTGCAGTTTCCCAATCACCGTTGTCAGCATATGTTAACCATTGAGTAGGAGAATCGTAAACTTCTAAGTGGGAAGCCCATACTAAATATTTGCTAGGATGGTTAAAGTTAAGTCTGTATTTATTGTTAGAATTGTTAGTTAAGGATTCAGAGCCAGTGAATTGTAATTGTTCAATAAGATATTCGTGGCTGGCTTGAGCGAATCTTTTTCTTTCTTCGGAATCTAAGAAAACATAATCAATTAATAAATAAGAATCAGCCATAGTAGGCATAGTAGGTTTAGTGGCTCCTTGGTAGTTAACACATTCTAAGGCATTGCGGTATTTAATGGTTACACGTACATCGTGGTATTGAAGAGCAATTAAAGGTAATGCAAGACCATTGTGTCTGTTAAACCAGTAAGCTAAAGGTACATATAAAGTAGTAGGAGAACGGGCATCCTTGTGTAAAACTCTGTGAGCATCGTCATCGCCAATCATAGCGGCATGACCACGTTCTTGACCGACTTTATGGGAAAGTTCGTACCAGATGTTTAACCAGTCACCATATTGTTCATCAATTTTGGAGCCACCAATTTCAATTTTGGTGGATTCAATTAAGGCATAGCCTAAACGTCTAACATAACCCCATTCTACATTGCCGGCAACAACTTCACTTAATTGAACGACAGCATACATATTAGTGATTAAATCACCGTTTCTGTTTAAATTGCAAGTAACAGTGCGACCGAAATCAGCGGCACCGTTGAAAACTTGTTGAATAGGTTCTACAGAGAAATTAGTGTGTCTTCTGTAAACAACTTTGAAAAAAGTAATTTGAGGATTACCTGTTAAATAAACATCTTGCGCGCCGTAAGCGACGAGTTGCATTAAACCTCCACCCATGGATATATACTTTACATAAGAAAAAATTTTTAAATTTAAATTAAATACTTTTTAGTGAGTTTAATATATTTTTTATATTTTTTATATTTTTTATATTTTTATATTTTTTATATTTTTTATATTTTTTATATTTTTTATATTTTTTTATAATTTTTTATAATTTTTTAATATTTTTGTATATTTTTAAACATTTTTAAACATTTTTAAAGATTTTTTAAATATTAAATGATATAAAGTAAATTTAATATTTATTATAATAATGTCTGGTTCCAGTCAAAAAAATAAAAATACAGATATTAAAAAAATATCTACACTAGAAAATAAACATCGACAAAAAATTAAAGAATTTGCAATTGAAAAAGAAAGTTTGTCTTTATTAGAAAATAAATTAAATGAAATTAATAATGAAATAAATGAAATAGATAAAAATCCTGAAAAATTTACTAATAATGAGCAACAAAAAAAATCTACTTTATTAGATTTAAAAGATGATATTGAAAGAAAACTATATTTATTAAAAAATAATATAACGGAAATGGATTATTATGATAAAACCGGTGATATTTTAATAAATTATTATAATATTAAAAATGTAGAAGATGATTCATCAGATTCAAAAAATATTTTAACTTTTTTATGTAAAAAAAAACAAGTTGATGATAAATCAAAAAATAAAATAAATAAAACAGAATTATTTGAAAAATACTGTCAAATTACAGAAGGTATTCGTGTTAACGTTGATGATGGTTCTAAAAGAATTAAATATTGTTTAGAATGTAGAATAGAAAAAATATTAAATCTAGTTGAATCATCTTATATTTGTCCCTTGTGTGGTGATATGGAAGTAATTATTATAGATGAAGATGTTCAAATTAAAGACTATTCACCATATAAAAGATTAAATAGATTTAGAGAATGGCTTAATGCTTTTCAAGCGAAACAATCACCAGAAATAGATAATTCTATTTATAATGAAATAATTAACGAATTAAATAGAAGACGTGTTACTGATTTATCTGTATTAAATAGAGAAAAAATGAGGAGTATATTAAAGAAGCTTAAATTTAATTATTTATATGAACATACACATTATATAATTAATAAATTAACTGGATTACCTCCGCCAAAAATTACACGTGATATGGAAAAAATGTTTATTAGAATGTTTTTAATGATTCAAGAACCTTGGTTAAAATATAAACTAGTAGATAGAAAAAACTTTTTATCATATGGTTATGTATTACATAAATTCTGTGAATTATTAGAATTAGATCATTTATTAGATTGTTTTCCTTTACATAAACAATTAGATATTTTAATGGAAAATGATTCTATTTGGAAAAAAATATGTACATATTTAAATTGGGATTTTATTTCATCATTCAAATAAAAACTATATATATATAATGAACCATGTTCTTCATAATATATCTATAATATTGATATTAATTGGTATTATTTTATTAACACATAATTTAACAAAAAGTTATAATAAATGTCCAATAATTAATCAACAAAAACAAGAATTAAATCAAAATACGATAAATCAAGATAGACCATCTAAAATTTTTAATAAAATGTTTAATTTACCAGATATATGGATGGGATATGCTGATTTTGATACTAAAGAGTTTAATCAAAAATAATTTAATTAAAATATTTTAAAGAATAATTAAATAATAAATTAATGTCAGAAGTTGATTATTTAATTAAAGATTCTATTATTCCAGAAAATCAAAAATATTGTGTAATGTCTTTATTTATGAATGAAGATAAGAAAAAAATAAAATATATTCGAGTTAGTGGTGGATTTAAAACTATTGAAGAAGCACAAGAACAAACACAAATATTAAAAGAACCAGGACATTATAATTTTGTAGCTGAAATGGGTTCTTGGAATGCATTTGATCCTTTATCAAATAATGGAAATTTAAATGATCAATTAAATAATATGATGAAATTATATTTAATGAATATGCATAAAAAAAATTATGAATACGAACAAAGAAAATATGAAATGATTATTAAAAATATGTTAGATAATATTAAAGTAAAAGAAGAAGAATTAAATGAATATATATCTAATAAAGATGAAAATATGATATTAAAAATTACAGAACAAATTAAACAATTAGAAGAGAAAATTAAAGAGTATAATGAAAATTTAAAATCTATTAATATAAAATTAAATAATATTGTTGTAGATTCTAAATATACATCAGTTGAAGTAATAGATAATTTTAATCAAAATGTTTCAATTAAATATGAAGGAGTAGTTAAAAGAACAGAAGAAAAAATATCTGGCCAAAACTGGTATTGTGTATCTTTTTTAACCGAACAAAATAAATCTTTAGTAGGTATTAAAATAAGTGGTTGCTTTGATACAGAAGAGCAAGCAGAATCACAATCTTTGTCTTTACGTGATATAAATGATAGTTTTAATGTTCATGTCGGTGAATTATACAAATGGCAACCATTTAATCCAGACCCAGATAGTGTTGAAGCTGGTGAGTCAGAATATGCAAATCCTCAATTAAATGATACTATGAAAAAGAAAAAAGAGAATGAACAAAAAGCAAAACTATATAATGAATATAGAAAGAATGAAGAAATTAAAAAAGATATTGAAAATTTACTTAATAATAGAAAGAAAGAACTAAATGAAGACACACAACCAAGTTCTAATATTATTGATGTAGATGAACAAATTAAGAATTTAGAAGATAAACTAAAAGAATATAATCTAAAAACAGAAGAATATATACAACAACTCGGAAAACCATTACAAATTGTATAGTAAAATATTAATTTTTATAATGTATAAAATAAATAATAAAATATTAATTTTTATAATGTATAAAATAAATCAATTTTTAAATAAAAATTGATTTATTTTTTTGGTTAACACAACTGTTTGTTCATCAAATAGTAATGCCAGTTTTTCTCTCTGGTGGTACTTCTCTTTTTTCTTGAGGAGTTCCCCATATGACTTTAACTACCCTGAAGGGTGGCTGCCGCAATAAAATCAATAATAGATTTCCCACTATGGCTGCGCTCCCTCTACCCACTACCATGTCTTCCGTACACTTACATGGTCTAGCAGCATTCGATGGAACAAACGGATTTCCTTATCTACATTATCGACGGCGAGTTTTGCATCTTTATAGATATTATAAGTGGTCACATGATCTTTATAGGCTAAGATGTCTGCTGCTGGGTTCAGGCGGCGATTGGTTCTCCAGTAATTTCCGAGTGCATTGTTCGCTGCTTGCTTAGTAATAAATAATTGCTCGGATAGTGCATAACGCTTTGTCTTGAGATCCGAAAGGATGTTTTTTGACCGCAACTTTGTGATGCCATTAATAGATATCCAGGTTTCGTCTGAATCGGCAACGGCTTTCAAGTCCTTAGACACCTGTGCAAACATACAAAGCGTCTGGGGGTTCTGATAATGACATTGACAAATCAGACAAAGGAAAACATAGGAGAGCTCTTTATCCTTGAGGACATTGCACGGGGTGGGTATGGCGGACACAACTGTGTTGTTAGTCATCATTTTATCAGATGCTTGAACTGCGGATTGAGAGCACCTAAGCAACTTGTGTAAAAATATCAGTTTCTTACTTTTGGAACTAATAAATACTTTAATTTTCAATTTTTTATATTCATAATATTTAGTTTATATAGAATAAAAATAAAGTTAATTTAATTTTTTCAATAAAGATTAAATATGTTAATTTTTAATTTTTTCAATAAAGATTAAATATGTTAATGTTTAATTTTTTCAATAAAGATTAAATATGTTAATGTTTAATTTTTTCAATAAAGATTAAATATGTTAATTTTTAATTTTTTCAATAAAGATTAAATATGTTAATTTTTAATTTTTTCAATAAAGATTAAATATGTTAATTTTTAATTTTTTCAACAATTAATTTTATACTATTACGTTTCTTTGATATTGCTTCTGCTGGGTCAAAAAGTGGTAATCTACGATTCCATTCTTTATCATAATGTTCTTTATGATATCTTATATATTTATTAGTTCCAATAGTAAATTCAGGAACTTCTTTTGCACGATACCAATAAACTTTATCAGCTATATTTTTAGAATGTACACGATTGTCGATAACCATAACACCAAAGTTATCAGTAATTTCTGTAAATACTTGTTCAAATATTTGTAAATTAGGAAACATACCAGCATAATGTTCATATAATCTTTTTCTATTACTTGGAAAATCTTCTGCTAATAAAAAAATATAATCAAAATTACTTCTTAATTCAGGCGGAATACCTAATGAAAATTGCATTGTTAAAATAAAAGACATATGATGATGTCTACCATTAAAAAATAATTCAAGAATTTGTGGATCTTTTAACCAATCACCTTTACTTGACATACAATCATCCATAATTAACATAATTTCATCTTCTTTCATTTTTTTCCCTTCTTTTTTTCTTTTTTCATTATCTTGATTTAATTTAGATTGCCTTTCGTAAATTCTTGATAAAATTTCGGTATCAAATTGATCGTAAATATATGTATCCGGACAAAATTCTCCATAAAATTTATTTAATTTTTCAGTTCTTGAAATAACAACAGTAGGGATTTTTCTTTTATGATACATAATTTCTCTAGTTAAATATGATTTACCAGATGCTCTTTTTGCAACCATAGCAATTGTACAATAACGAGCCATTTTTTCAATTGGGAATCTTTTTAATTGTAATCTAGATGCACCAAACCCTATAGTTTTTATATTACTCATTAATATATAACAGAAAAAATTAATTTATGTTATTCACTTATATATTAAATATTTTTTTTTAATTTTTAATATTACCATTCAGGTAATCCAGTATAAATATCTAAATTAGAATAATTAGTTGTGATTTCTATAGATCTTTCCATATTACCGTTTTCCATAGAAGAAATGGTGTATAGTGAATTATTATTCCATAAAAGAACTAACCCAACAATTGTAGAAACTAATAAAGGTAATTTAATTTTATCATAATTATTTGTTTTTTCTTTACATCTTTTTTTATCATCTACCATTTGAAACCAATAGATAATACTAAAAATTATTATAATAATTAAAAAATATTTTATCTTAAGTGGAATTGTTACCATTAATATATATTAGAAAAATAATTATGATAAAATTAAATTATTATTTTATCTATTCTTTTTAAAAAAATCTTCTAAATCTATTTTGAATAAATTAATTTTTATATAAAAATTGATTTATTTTTATGAGCAAGTTACATATTAAAATGACTTGACATGACCTTTGACATAGTCAGAAAAGATAATATTGCCAAGTTTGAATGTTTTACCATAGTGACCATCGCGGGTAGTTGCTTTTTCGAACTCACTAAATGGAATGGTAAAAATGACTTTGAAAGCATCAATATTAATATTTTTTTCAATGTTTACAATCTTAGAACCATCTATGTTTGAGTTCAATATCTCGGTTATTAGTTTTTCAATATTCCTTCCTGTATGACCAGTTCTATGAATATAAATTCTAATAAACTCGATGTCTATCTTAGTGAACCGCAATGGTAGTGGTTTTGATGATTTTACGAGTATCCTATTACTCTTATCTTGATCAGTTGTAGTGATAGGCGGCCTGTAGATGAGCGCTACTTTACTATATGAGGAGTAAGTAACTTGACAAGAGTCGTCGTTTTCATCAACTTTTGTACTCCAGCTATTTTTTACGACGCTTTTGCCATTGCTTTGGCTAACGCTCGTATTAACGCTCATATATGCGATATTACCAGTATCTTCGCTATCTTGGTCGTCTTCGCTATCTCGGTCACCCCACTTTTTTTTTACGACGCTATTGCTACTGCTTTGACTAACGCTCGTATTAACGCTCATATATGCGATATTACCAGTATCTTCGCTATCTTGGTCGTCTTCGCTATCTCGGTCACCCCACTTTTTTTTTACGATGCTTTTTCCAAAGTTTTTGCTAACTTTGGTATCATCGCCCTTGTCGTCGCTTTTGTTAGCGCTCTTGTCGTCGCTTTTGTCGGCGCTCTTGTCGACGCTCTTGTCGGCGCTCTTGTCGTCGCTTTTGTCGTCGCTCTTATCGGCGCTTTTGTCGTCGCTCTTATCGGCGCTTTTGTCGTCGCTCTTGTCGGCGCTTTTGTCGTCGCTTTTATCGTCGCTCTTGTCGTCGCTCTTATCGTCACTCTTATCGTCGCTCAACTTTGCAATAGCTTTTACTACTTCATTGAACGAAGCTTCCTTATTGTCTTCCATTAAGAAGTTTAGTGTCTTGATAAGCATAGATATCACTTCTTTTTTGGTTGATGACATTTTTTGCTTGTTTTCAATGTGGATATAACATAAATATGTAAAACAATTAAATACTTAAATTTTCAATTTTTTTTAACATAATTTTTGAAGAAGAATTTAAAACTATTCTTTTAATTAAAAATATATACGAAGATGGTTATTATTCTTAGCTCATGTTAATCATATTAAAAGATTAAATGAATAAAATTTTATTATAAATATTAATATAAATATTTTCTAATTTTAAATAATATGAATGATTTAAAGTTAGAAAGAATAATAAAATATATAATTATGGGTTTAGTTGTTGTAATTGCAACTAGATATATACCAGATATATTAATACCAACTAAAGAATTAATTATGATTGGTGCAACTTCATCAATTACTTTTGCAATTTTAGATATGATTTCACCTTCCGTAAAAGTTAATCATAATAATTAAATATTTAAATAATTATTAAAAAATTTTCTTTTATTTAATGTAGAATCTTTAATTGAATTCCCACCTGTTTGATTTTTAGATGGTTGTGGTGCCATACTATTAGCAAAAATTTCTTGATATTCCTTATCATTAGTTTCTGGACGATATGATAGAGATGTTTCTAAATCAGATGCACCTAAATCATTTTCTAATACGTTTTTTATTTTTTCATCTATAGTACCACCTGTCATTTTTAAATTATTTGTTTGTGATGATTTAGAATCACTTGTGTTAGATAAAGTTTGTATTTGTTTATTAGAAGATGTATTTGTATAATTTTCAGAATTTATAACAGATGTTAATTTTTTAGAACTACTATTTTCATTATTAATTATATCCAATATTTTACTATTTAAATCTTGTTTTTGTGGTTCGTTACCTCCTTGTTGTTTAATTGATGTTATTGATGTTTCATAATCTAAATTAGGTTTTAGTAAATCATCTTTTAAATCAGGTACTAAATTACCAGGTAAATCATCTTTCAAATCATCTTTCAAATCATCTTTCAAATCATTATTAATTAATTTTTGAATATTTCTTTCTCCTATTTCTGATATATTTCTATCAAAATCAGGTACATCATTTTCTTCTAATTCGTCATCAAGATATATTTCTAAAAGTTCTTTTAATGGTAATAATCTACGTATTGCCTCTTTTATAGCATCTTTCACTAGAATTATAGTATCTCTTTGATTTCTTTTTAATTCAATAGGAGAATATTGATGATACATTAAATAAGGATTATTCCATAATTCTCGTGCACATTCAATATAAATTTTATGAATAAAGTCTTCTAAATTAATATTTTTATAATACGATGACTCAATTTTATTTTGTAATTTTAAATGAGGGTTATATGTAAGAATAATCATGTTTGATTTTATTGTAGCTTTTACTAAATTAGATAACCAGTCGCAACTTTTAGAATTTTTTAATATTCTTTCAGTTTCTTGATTAATCATTTCTGAAGTCCATTTTGGAATTTTTTTTAAAAAAGATTGGAATACTTTTAATATATTATCAGCACTGTTTGATACGTTTAATGCTTCTGTATAAATTGACACTAATCCTTCATAAACTAAAGGTGATAAAACATTTACTAAATTTATTGTGTATTCATTTTTTTTTTCTACAAAAAAATTTATCATATTAAAATATGTTAGATATTTTATTAAAATTAAACTTAATTTAATTTTTAATTATCCTTTTCATCAATTGCATTATTACCTCTAGAACCTAAAAATTCATAATCATTTTTAGTTACACAAACACATCCACCACTACCACTACCATTACTACCACTACGCCCAATATTAGAACCTAAATTACAACTAAAATTATTTGGTATATAATTTTTAAGTTCATCGGGTGATATATCAGTAGATTGTAATTCTTTTGGTAAAGGCCATCCTGAATTAATACAACAAGATCTTGAACATTTATTGGTATTAATTTTAATACCCATTATATTTTCTATTTTTTCAACTAATTCTTTTGATTCATCATTATAACATTTTTCAATATAGGGCATTATACAAATAAAAAATATAAAAATAAATACTATTAAACTAATTAAAAATAAGTTATTTTTACCACTACCTTTTTGTGTAAAACTATTTAAATTAAAAATCATATATTATATATTAGGAATTTTATATTTTAATTATTATTAGACAAATTTATATGATATTTTTTACTTAATATTTTTTTTTCTTTACTATTTAATGATAAAAAGTCTTGAGTTTTATCTATTTTAAGGCATAACTCAATTTCTTTTATAGATATATCTTTTTTATAATTTTTTAAAATATTAATTAATACTTCTTCTTTATCTTCTTTAAATAATTGATTAGCTAATTGATTAATATATATAATTTCATCTATTGATTTATTTGAAATAATTTTCATTAAATTATTAATATTTTTTTTATTAATATTTTTTAATGATGTTTTATTTAAATCCGAACTAAATCTCATTTTATTTACTGATAATTTATAATTATTATTAATTTTATTTATCCAAAAAGATGTGTTTAAACAAGTATAAAATCCGTGTATATTTTGTAAATACCAATTTTGGTCTGTATAAATACTTGTTTCAATATTATCACCCCGGGAAAGTGAATCAGATGTTTTTACTAAAGAATAAATTACTTTATCCCAAGATTCATTAGATTTTGATAATATCTTTTTTAAATAATGTTCATGTATCATTAATGGTAATAATACTTTTTCTGATTCATATAATTTAATTACTGTTTCATAATCATTATAATTGTTTAATAATATTTCAGTTGCTTCATAAAGCCCAATATCAATATTTTTTTGTCTTGATTTTTCAAAAAATGAATCTAATATTTCAATATTATCTATTTTTTTATAATGAAAAGATATTTCTTGTAAAATATTAATTAAACGTTTAATATCAAATTGTGAAAAATTTATAATTCTTTCATATAATATATCATCATCTATTATTATTAAATTTTCATTTTTACATATTATTTTAATTAGATTTTTTATTTCAAAAGTAGATGGTGAAAAAAATCTAATTTCATCACAATTCTTTTTTAAATCATTTAATAATTTTGAATGTTGATTATTTGAAATAAAAATTAATGGGAATGAATTAGTTTTATTATTTTCTTTAAAAATATCCATAATATACTTTTTTTCGGATGTTAAAGAAATATTTTCTGTTTCATCAAATATTAAAGCGATTTTATTATTTTTATCTTTATAAAAATTTAATTTTGATAAAATAGAATTATTTTGATTGTAATATTCATCAAAATCATCTAAATTACGAAATTCCTTTATCTCATTTGGATTTATAATTCTTACTAAATATCCAGCTTTTTCTAAAATTAAACGAATAGCCAATGTTTTACCAATTCCATGATTACCAGAAATAATAATTGCATTATTTTTTGGTTTTGATTTTATATTATCTAACCAATCCTTAAATTTATTTATTTGATTTTTATGACCAATTATTTCACTTAATTCTTTCGGTCTATATTTATTTATCCATAATGATTCCATTAATAACTAAAAATTTTATTGTCTAAATAATTTTTATATTAAAATAATTATTTTTTATCTTTAATTATTTTATTATATTTTTTAGTCTTTTTCCTTATATCTTCCTGTTATTTCTGTCTTAATTAAATTATATTTTGCATCATAATCTCTTGAAATCATGACAACGAATTTAGGCTCAATATCCGTTGGTAATATTGTATTGCTAAGTATATAATTCTCATCATCAACAAGAAATCCAATGGGGCCATCTATTGGATTTCTAATAGGAAAAAACTCAATTGCAACTTGATATTTATCTGCGATTATTCGTGCATATCTTTCTATTTTTTCATTGATATTTTCATTTCCTACAAACATATCATGATTATCTACACTTTTTAGCAACTTAAAATATGTTATGTTATAATCTAAATAATTATTTAAAAATAATAAGATTGCTTTAAAAAAAGAGTGTATTGAATCATTATATAGAATTAACTGCTTATTAACTAATTTATATTCATCGTTATCTTTTAAAATCACAACATCATAATTATGTTCACTTGCTGTTATTTTTTTCCAGTTTTCTTTTTCATCACCCGTTTTAGTGCTTATATCTATTTCAGACAAATTAATATCTACGTTTTCGGGTAAAAAAATTTGGAGTTTATAATGCTCTGCAATTTTTTTAGCAACATTATCTACATCTATTTGGTCTAAATTTTTATTGGTAAGATTTGTTTCTTGTATACCTGTAATTTCTAACAAGTGAAAATATTTTACCGTCTTTTCCGATATAGTATTTAAAAATAATAACATTGCTTTAAAAAAAGAGTGTAATAAATCATTAGGTAGGTTTAATGAATCTGTATCATAACCACCAACTTGATTTTTTAATTCTAAATATTTATTTTTATACTTTAAATATTTATCTGTATGAGACATATATATATTAAAAATA